>ENA-ORXI01000119-ORXI01000119.1-sediment-metagenome-genome-assembly--contig:-NODE-119-length-57884-cov-6.028422_pt1 | contig 57884 bp, 53 predicted proteins | sample MGYA00237861_ERZ511468 | MGnify/ENA primary metagenome ERZ511468 (study PRJEB26299, sample SAMN06266213) | sediment metagenome | isolation source: Hudson Canyon methane seep mesocosm | place: USA:Hudson...
CACAGATTCCACAGATTCCACAGATTCCACAGATTCCACAGATTCCACAGATTCCACAGATTCCACAGATTCCACAGATTCCACAGTTTCCACAGTTTCCACAGTTTCCACAGTTTTGGGTTTTTCAGAATGGGATTTGCGTTCACCCTGTCGTGCGTAATAGGCAAGGCCCTTTAAGACGATATCTGGGTAGTGAGCAATAGATTCAGGCAATAAAGGTAGTATGGTTTCAGCATCGCCACCGGTGATAATAAACCGGATGCGGTTATCAAACTGTTGTTTGAGATCACTGATCATGCGTTCTAATGTAGCTGTTACGCTGTAGAGCGTGCCAGATTGAACGGCGCTATAGGTATTAGTCGCTAATGTCTTAAACTCACTGTCATCAAAAGTATCTTTAATGGCATCCGTATTATTGCTTAATGCTTCTCGCATAAGGCTTAGGCCTGGCAAAATCATGCCACCTTGATGTTCACCATATTTGGTCACGATATCTAAGGTAATCGCTGTGCCACAATCAATGACACAGGTTGCTAAACGTGCATGTTGTCTTGCGGCAACTAATGCTAACCAGCGATCAACACCGAGTTGTTCTGGTTGTTGATATGCATTATCTACTCCAAAACGTTTTTGTTCACTAGCTATAAATGTAGGTTTAAGCTGCCATTTTTTTAATGTCCACTCTTCAAGCTGCTGGGCAATTTTGTCACCGGCCACATTCGAAACAAAGATTGATTCGATATCAGCAAGATTTTTCCAATGCTTGGTTAAGGATGCTTTTATTCCTGTTTTACCGCGGATAAAGCTTTGAGTTTCAGTTAAATTACCAGCGTCTATACATGTCCATTTAAGACGACTGTTGCCGATATCAATTAATAATTTCATGATGCAAACCGGATGCTAACGTGACTGTTAGATAAGGTTTGTAATTTGTTGTTGTGCATATAACGTAGTTCACCTTGTTCATTGATGCCACAAGCAAGTGCTGTAATTTGAGAATCATCGCTTATCAGGGAAATAAGCTGATTATCAAGTGCATCGTATTGAGGCCATAAAGGAATAAAATCGCTTAATCCACGATGTTGGAAAAGCTCGATTGTTTTGATCATATTTTGAATTAATTTTCCTGCCAGTTGATTGCGACAAGGTACTTCAGTACAAAGTTGTTGCAGGCTGGTGGTTTTCTGGTTTATTTTCGTTTTTGTCTTGGTCGGAAGCTTAAAGTTAAGGCCGATCCCTACGACAGTATGTTGTTGTTGTCCGAAACGAGATTCTACTAGAATTCCGCCTAGCTTATGTCTTTTATGCAAAATATCGTTAGGCCATTTTAATTGTAAGCCATTGATTCCTTCAGCTTTGAGGGTGTTTATTACGCTGACGCCTATAGCAAGACTTAAGCCGTTTTTAGTCATTTCAGCGGGAAATGGCCAGAAAAGAGATAGATATAGATTACCTGCTGAAGGTGAGTGCCAGTGATCACCTCGGCGGCCACGGCCAGCTGTTTGGCTTTCGGAAAGACAGACTGCAGCTGTCGATTTTCCGCTGGCAAGTCGCTGCCATAACTCATCATTTGTTGAGCTAACTGAAGAATGGATCAGGATGTCATCAAGCTTATTTAGACTGTCATTATCCATCGCAGACTGAATATCAGCCGAAGATAATAAAGGAAAGGTTTCGGTAGTCAAAATTACACAGTGTTGAATTGCTTTATATAGAAGATGCTTAGTTTAGCAGCCTATGCTTAGGCTGTGAAATCGAGGAAGTTACCTGTTAATTCAGGTGCTGTAAAACTATTACTTATGTTGGGTGAGGTATCATCATCATTTTCTTCTGCCGCCTGTTCAGGATCAACATTTCTTTGTTGGCTAATCTCGGCTCTAGCTTCAATTGCCATTTGTGCTGCCCTGGCGGCAACAGCTTGATCAGTCGAAGATGGTTGAGCAGGGGCAAGTGCTGCTGCGCGTATTCGATCTGCCTTTCGTGCTGTTGCTTGTGGATCACCGGCAACTTTTGAAGTATCAATCTGAACTTCGCCGCCAATGGCATATAGAACACCATCAGGACCTCGCTGATAGCTAAAGGTGGCGCCACCTTTGACTATACCGGCTCCAGCGGCGACATGTGCGGCTTCATGTGCACGAACAACACGATCGCGTGTTTTGAGTTCTTGAATTAGTTTCAGTTCTTGTTGCGAAGGTTGTGTACTTTCTTCTGTACTGGTTTTTTCTAGCTTTGCTTGTGCACCAGAACTTGTAGTGCTGCTATTAGGCGTTATTGCACTTAACGGTGCTGAAACACTAACGTCCATATCTTACACTTTAATATCCAAAATACTGCCCATCATTGCATTGCTTGCTTCGAGTATTTTTGCCGATGTTTCAACTTGTTGCTCACTTTTCATAAGCTCTGTTAATGGCTTAACAGCATCAGCATCGGCTTTAAATGCCTCGGTGCTGGCAAGGGTGGCAGAATTTTTGTTTAGGTTTTGCAAACCTGTTTGAATACCAGATAAACCGGATTGATATGCGGGTGGTATTGTGTTCATAAATTGCTCCTAGAGCTACCTTCTTGGGATCACTTATAACAATATTCTATTATTAATTATGTGATTTTACTCGCATTTTTGAATTTAATCTTACAAAAATGATTGATGATGTAAAACACAAGGCACTAAAGGTAATTACTAGCCAAGGGTAAATAGTCAATTCGCTTGCGCTATAAAGTTCGCCAACACCATGAGCGAAATAGAACAACATCAAAAAACTATTCCATGCAAATGTATAAGGTTTGGCATGCAAGATACCTCGAAGAGGAAATAATAATGGCACCATGGCAATAGTTAACATGGTGGCAGTAGGAAATGTCTCACTATGTGGCGCTATTAAGATCCAACTTAATAGTGCGACCATTAAAGCAAAATAACTAAATATGGCAGTTTGTTTAAATAGTTGTGGATTCATGATTTCAATTTTTTTGCTGTTGCTGCAATGCGTTGTCCTAAAGCACGACATAATTGAGACTCAGTTTCACTAAGATCACGATCATTATTGCTGCCAGCAAGATGACTTGCACCATAGGGTGTACCGCCATCTTGGGTGGTCATTAATGCCGCTTCGCTATAGGGCAAACCCATGATCATCATGCCGTGATGCATTAGCGGTAACATCATTGAAAGTAAGGTACTTTCTTGACCGCCGTGCATGCTACCAGTGGAGGTAAAAGCCGCGGCTGGTTTACCGATTAGTTGACCTGAAAGCCAAATATCACTGGTGTGATCAATAAAATATTTTAAAGGGGCTGCCATATTGCCAAAGCGAGTAGGGCTACCCAACACTAAACCAGCACAATTTTTTAAATCATCATTGCTGGCATATAAATGACCTTGTTTAGGAATACTGTCTTCTGTTTTTTCGCAGACGGTTGATATCGCCGGCACGGTTCTTATTTTTGCCGAGCAACCTTCTACTTTTTCTATTCCTCGAGCAACTTGTTCAGCCATTTGAGTAACATGGCCAGATTGACTGTAATACAAAACTAAAATTTCAATCATGATCTTTCTTTATATAATAGTGAGGACAGATTCTGGAGGACGGCCAATTTTGGCTTTGCCATTATTTATTACAATGGGCCTTTCTATCAGTTTAGGGTTGTCGCACATTGCTTGAACGAGCTGTTCATTACTAAGGTTTAAATCTACTAAGCCGAGTTCCTTATACAAAGATTCACCTTTGCGTAATAAATCACGAGGTTCGATGTTTAGCATCGCAATAATTTCTTCGAGTTGTTCTTTTGTCGGTGGCGTTTTTAGGTATTCAATTATTTCGGCTTTAATATTTTGTTGTTCCAGTAACGCTAAAGTTTGCCGTGATTTACTACAACGTGGATTGTGAAAAATTTTTATCTTGCTCATTGTGATAACTCCAATAACTTGCCCAAATCAGATAGATGAATTTCGATAGGGCGAATACTACCCCAATGACCACAACTAGGGCATAACCAATGCATGGTTTTGCCTGAGAACCCACAATGGTGGCAGTTATAACGATCACCTTTTTCAACCAGTGTATTGGTAATGTCTTTTATCAAGGGAACAAGGGTTTGACTTGAGTCTTGGCCGAGCGTTAATAATTTATGTAAACCATCAATGGATGGGTAAGCGAGTAGCTGTTGATATAGAAAATCTTGCGCTGCTTGGCGGCCTTGTTGTTCGGTAATTACTTGCGAAAGCATCAAGCGCACGCTGGTCATATGCGGATGACGCTTAAGACATTGTTCTAGCCATATTTTAAATGCATCAAGGTTACCAATTTGTTGGTAGCAGTTTAATAATTTAGGCAATGTCTCAGGAATGAAGTGATGATTCTGTCTTTCGATGCGCTGCAGTGACTTAAGTGCTTTTGCGTAATTTCCTGCTGCAATAAAAACATTAGCTTCGATTAAACTAGCTCGAACACAATTGTGATCGTAGGAATGTGCTTGTTTGAGTAAGCTGGTAATGGCAGATGGTTTTTTATCACGCTGCTGTTCCGCTAATTCACAGTAAAATTGGGCAATCAAATTGCCAAATTCATTTTGGTTTTTTGAATATAAGCGTTTGGCCATTTCAATAGCCTTATCCCAATGTTTTTCTTGTTGGTAGATACGTAATAATTGTTTGATGGCCTCTTCGGGAGGAGAGGTTTGCTGCAATAGTTCCAGAAAAAGTTGTTCTGCGCGGTCAAGCACACCGGCATTCATATAATCTAAACCTAATTCTACTAAGGCATGGATACGTTGCTGACTGTTTAATGTGGGCCGTGCAATCAGGTTTTGGTGAATACGGATTGCACGATCGGTTTCACCACGACGGCGAAACAGATTTGCAAGCGCTAAATGGGTTTCAACTGTTTCACTATTTACTTCTAATAATCGAATAAAGACATCGATCGCTTTATCAGGCTGCTCATTCAATAAATAATTTAAGCCCTTAAAATACTCCGGGCTTATTTTAGTATCGTGCGGCCGATACTTCGCTTTGTAATGTTTACGCGCAAACATCCAACCAGAGAAGGCAGCGAGAGGTAAAAGAAAAAATAGCCATTCAAGCATAGCTAGCTATCCTAATGACTATCTTTGACAGGGAGAATGCGCAAACTATTTATTTCTTGTTCTGACACATTTAACTTTTTGCTCAAACGACGGTTTTCGTAACGCAACCGTAATGCGCTGACAGACAATGCGGTTGCACATAATACCGCGCCGACAAGTATAGCTAAGACAATAAGTACGGCAAGGGGAAGTGTAATGCTGCCGAGATAAAAGTTTATCGCAACTGGCGTGGTATTAATTGCTGAAAAACCCGCACCAAGGATAAAAACAGCGATAAAAATAACAAGGGTGATGATTCGACTCATGGTTCACAATCCTTAGTTTGGCTGACTAGTAGGGAAATTATGTCACAGCACAAATAATGATGCCTTAAAAATGATCCTTTCCCAGATTCATTATAAATGATGTAAAATTATCGGTTAATTGTCGGCTTAAGGTCGATACGAAATTATGTTTTGGAGAAAATAGTCATGACCTTTGTTGTCACAGAAAATTGTATTAAATGCAAATACACAGATTGTGTTGATGTTTGCCCCGTGGATTGTTTTCACGAAGGCCCTAATTTTTTGGTTATTGATCCTGACGAATGTATTGACTGCACCTTGTGTGAACCAGAATGTCCCGCAGAAGCTATTTTCTCTGAAGATGACTTGCCGGATGATCAAATTGAGTTTGTGCAAATTAATGAAGAGCTTTCTCGTGTTTGGCCCGTCTTGGCGGAGAAAAAAGATGCGCCAGCAGATGCTGAAGAATGGGATGGCAAGACTGGAAAAACACCATTACTTGAACGTTAATGACAAATAGTTAAATAAAAAAAAGCCCGCTTTATGCGGGCTTTTTTTATGTCACTAAGAAAATATGCTTAAGCCATGAATGATTTTAATTTCTTCATTGCATTACTTTCAATTTGACGAATACGTTCTGCTGATACCTGGTACTGAGCTGCAAGCTCATGCAGGGTCGCTTTGTTATCATCATTTAACCAACGTTGACTAACGATGTCGCGACTACGATCATCAAGATCTGCCAAGGCGCTACTTAGTTTTTGGTGTTGATGCGCTGCAAAATCATCGTGTTCCAACAACAGTGAAGGGTCTGCGTTATCTGGCCCGGTTAAATATGCCGAAGGTGAAAAATTACTATCATCGTCATCAGCATCGGTAGGTAAATCAAATGATGTATCCGGTTGAGCTAAACGGCGCTCCATATCGAGTACATTATTAGGCGTCACTCCCAAATCCTCAGCAACAGCCTCAACTTCTTCTTGGTTTAACCAACCTAAGCGTTTTTTTGCACTGCGAAGATTAAAGAACAATTTTCGTTGAGCTTTGGTGGTGGCGATTTTAACGATGCGCCAGTTGCGGATCACATATTCATGAATTTCAGCACGGATCCAATGAACAGCAAAAGAGACTAGGCGTACGCCTTTTTCTGGATCAAAACGTTTTACCGCTTTCATCAAGCCAATATTGCCTTCTTGGATTAAATCCGCCACGGGTAGACCATAACCGCCATACCCTTTGGCAATACGAGCAACAAAACGAAGGTGAGACAATACTAAGCGTTGAGCCGCCTCTAAATCGCCATCTTGTTGTAAACGTGTCGCTAAGTCGTATTCTTCTTCCGCGCTTAATACTGGTGTTTTATGCACCAGATTGGTATAGCTGCTTAGATTACTAATTGGCGCTAACGCTAATCCATATTGGGCTACAGCTGTTGTCATAATGTGGCCTCCCTAAAATTATTGCCGTAATAATAACATTAACTTAAATAAGTCAACCACTCAGATTACAAATTTAGGAAAAAGTTCCTATTCAATAGGCTTATCGGGGTTCAACGGCACTTAAGTGCCGGCCCACTGCGAGCCATGCACCAATGACCCCTAAACCCATGCCTGAAATAGGTAGGGCAATGAAGGTTTGACTTGCTAACCAGCTTAATGTGAACTGACTATTATATAAAAGTGATAATTCATTAATTGGACCGCTTAATAAAGCTAAGGTGAACAATAAGGTAAACCAAGCTATCAAACCACCAAGGGTGCCATACCAAAAACCGGTGTATAAAAAAGGTCTGCGAATAAAGGTATCGGTGCCACCAACTAGCTTGATCACTTTAATTTCAGCTTGACGATTTAAAATGGCAAGTCGAATCGTATTGCCGATTACTAGCAATACACTCAACGATAATAAGATAGCCAAAATGCTGATGCCACGTTGCCCAGTTTTGCTAATACTACGCAGGCGCTGCAACCACTCCATATCAAGTTGAGCTTGTTCTACTTCGGGCAGTTTTTCCAAACGTGTTAATAAACTGGTGATTGCCTCCGGTCGTAGATGAGTACTGCTTGGATTGATAATGATAATTGCGGGTAAGGGGTTTTTGGGTAAGGTATCCAGCAAGTCACCTAAGCCGGATAATTGGCGAAATTCTTCCAGAGATGCATTAGACGTTTGATATGTAACCTCAGCGATATCTGGCCAAGCTTGTAATTTAGCGGTGAATTGTGGCGCTTGATGATCTGAAAAGTCAGGCTGCATAAATAACGAAATTTGGCTGGCATCATCCCATTGATTGCTAACGGTATTTAAATTTTGTAATAACACATACAAACCGGCAGGTAGTGCGAGTGCGATGCCGATAACGAGTACCGTCATTGAGCTTGCAAGTGGTTGACGCCAAAGTTGTCCGAGACTAAAAAACATCACCTGTAGATGACGTAACAAATAATTTTTTAAATTAAACTTTAAAAAACTCATTGTTGTACCTGCTGCGCTAAGCGGCCTTGATGAAGTACAACTTGTCGATAAGGTAAGGTATTGATTAATGCATGATCATGGGTGGCAACAAAGACAGTAACGCCCACCTGATTGAACTGTTCAAATAAGTGCATGATGTCTTGTGACAATTTAGGATCTAAATTACCGGTAGGTTCATCGGCCAATAATATCGGTGGGCGATTGACAACAGCGCGAGCAATGCCTACTCGTTGTTGTTCGCCTCCAGATAAAGCAATAGGTAAATTACGCTCTTTTCCTAATAAACCAACCTTATCGAGTGCCGCTCGTACTCGACGACCAATTTCACGATGATTTTCACCAGCAATAACTAACGGCAAAGCTACGTTATCAAAAACTGTACGATCATGAAGTAGGTAATGGTCTTGAAATACCAAACCAATTTGGCGGCGGTAATAAGGGATTTTGCGTTTTGGCAGACTGCTTAGATTTTGATTATTAATCAACACTTGTCCATGTGAGCTACGTTCGATTAATGCAATTAATTTTAATAAGGTACTTTTACCTGCACCGGAATGACCGATTAAAAAAGCCATCTCACCTTGATCTATATTAAAGCTCAAACCAGAAAGTGCTTCATGGTTATTGGGATAACGCTTATAAACCTCGGAAAATTGGATCATTGTTTAGTCTTCTTGGCCTAATAAGGCATCTACAAATTCATCTGCTTCAAAAGTTCGAAGATCGTCAATTTGTTCTCCAACCCCGATATAACGAATAGGTAGGGCCATTTTTTTTGCAATAGCAAAGATAATTCCGCCTTTCGCTGTACCGTCTAACTTAGTTAAAGTAAGCCCCGTGATTCCTACGGCTTCATTAAATTGCACTGCTTGAGTTAAGGCATTTTGTCCTGTTCCTGCATCCAATACCAACATAATTTCATGTGGCGCATGCTCATCTAATTTTTTCATCACCCGTTTTACTTTTTTGAGTTCTTCCATCAAGTTAGATTGAGTGTGCAGGCGACCCGCTGTATCAGCAATTAAGATATCTATGTTACGAGCTTTAGCGGCTTGTAATGCATCAAAAATAACGGAAGCGGAATCAGCGCCACTGTGTTGAGCAATGACATCAATATCATTACGCTGCCCCCATACTTGTAATTGTTCAACGGCTGCGGCTCTGAACGTATCACCTGCCGCTAACATCACTGATTTTCCTTGATTTTGAAATTGTTTTGCTAATTTTCCGATAGTTGTCGTTTTTCCTACACCATTGATGCCGACCATTAAAATAACAAAAGGGCCGTCTTGCTCAGGAATTTCTAAGGTTTGGTTACTTGGCTGTAACAAAGTGACCATATCATCACGCAGGGCATCAAATAATGCTTCAGCATCACCTAACTGTTTTCGAGCAACACGTTGGGTTAGATCACTGATGATGGTCTGCGTCGCATCAACACCGAGATCTGCGGTAAGTAGCTGCATTTCCAATTCTTCCAACAGATCGTCATCAATACTCTTTTTACCAAGAATAAGTTCGGAAAAACCTGCTGTTAGCTTGCTACTACTTTTGCTTAGACCTTGTTTTAAGCGGCCAAACAGGCTGGTTTTTTCTGGTTTTGCATCGATTGTATTTTCAGCAGATAATTCTGAGTGACTTTCGGGCAACTGTTCTGTATGTTGCTCATTTTGCTGGGGACTGTCACTGTCGGTTTTAGATTTTTTTCTCAAGAAACTAAACATAGTCTTCGCTTGTCGTTAAACTTCAACGATAAATATTATCATGTCATGGAAATAGATGATGCATATGCTTAAGAAAATAATAACGATTTTACTCTGGTCATTGTTACCAGTTGTAGCCATTATTTGGTGGACTAAACCAGAAGCCAATTTAGAGTCAGCTATAGAAAATACCGCCGAAAGCAGTGGTGTGGTGAATGTCAGTGAATATCTGCTTGATAATGGTTTGAAACTTATTGTCAAAGAAGATCATCGAGCGCCAGTGGTGGTTTCACAAGTTTGGTACAAAGTAGGCTCTAGCTATGAACATAATGGTATTACTGGAATATCTCACCAACTCGAACACATGATGTTTAAGGGTACTGAGAATCTAGGCCCCAATGAGTTTTCACAGATCATTGCTGCAAATGGTGGTCGTGAAAATGCATTTACCGGTCGTGATTACACCGCTTATTTTCAAACCTTAGAAAAAGATCGTTTAGAAGTGAGCTTTCGACTTGAAGCGGAACGCATGCGCAAATTAAAAATTGATGCCGCTGAATTATTAAAAGAGCGTGATGTGGTTTCCGAAGAGCGGCGCATGCGAACAGAAGATAATCCTAAAGCGTTATTACGTGAGGCCTTTAATGCGACAGCCTTTGTCAATAGCCCTTATCATCATCCCGTCATTGGTTGGATGAGTGATATTAATAACTATGAAGTTTCTGATTTAAACGAATGGTATCAGAAATGGTATGCCCCCAATAATGCCACTGTCGTAGTGGTCGGTGATGTTGAACCTGATGCTGTTTATAATTTAGCTCAACAGTATTTTGGGCCATTAAAACCTGAAGTGACGGCAACGTTGAAACCACAAATAGAAGTCACTCAAAAAGGTACTCGATCTATTAAGCTCAAAGCGCCAGCAGAATTACCCTATTTGATGATGGGCTGGAAAGTACCTGTAGTAAAAACAACAGCAATAGATTGGGAACCTTATGCCTTGGAAGTGTTGGCAGGCATAGTTGATGGTGGTGATAGTGCTAGATTTTCCCGTGAATTAGTACGAGGTGATGAAGTGGCTGCTAGTGTCGGTGCAGGTTACGGTCTGTTTTCACGACTAGATGAAGTTTTTGTGGTGGCGGGTACGCCTGTCCAAGGTAAAACGATTACTGATTTAAAAGGTGCTGTAATAGCGCAATTTGAGCAGCTCAAGCAGCAAGAAGTTACTGACAGTGAGCTTGCCCGTGTTAAAGCGCAAGTAGTAGCAAATGATGTCTATGAACGCGATAGTGTGTTTTATCAAGCCATGCAAATCGGTATGTTGGATACCATTGGTTTAGATTGGAAATTGTCGGATGCATATGTGGAAAATGTAAATAAAGTAACAGCGGAACAGATCATGCTGGTGGCGAATAAGTATTTTGTCGATGATGGTTTGACTGAAGCAGAATTGATACCACAGGCTTTGGAAAGCCAAGCTATGAACCCTTCAGCAGGAGCTCGTCATGGTCGTTAGAATTAGTTTATTTATTGCGGCATTGTTATCGGCCCAGCTAGTCATCGCATCGCCTCAAATTCAGCATTGGCAAACAGCAAATGGCGCGCGAGTTTATTTTGTGGCGGCACCTGAGTTAGCAATGGTTGATATTAAAGTGGTGTTTGATGCCGGTGCGGCGAGAGATGGCGAGTTATCTGGCACTGCCTTATTAACGAATGCAATGTTGAATGAAGGTGCAGAAGGATTAGATACCAATCAAATTGCATCGGCATTTGCAGATGTTGGAGCACAATTTGGAGCTAGTGCAGAGCGTGATATGGCGATGGTGAGTTTACGTACCTTAACGGCCGAACCAATCTTGACTTCAGCATTAAAAACCTTCACCAATGTACTAACTTCGCCGACGTTTCCTGATGATTCATTTGAGCGTTTACAAAAACAAGTATTAATTGGATTAAGAGCTGAAAAACAATCACCAGCTGCTTTGGCAAGTCGTGCTTTTTATCAAAATTTGTTTGGCGAACACCCATACTCAACGATGCCATCTGGAACAGAAAAAACCGTAAGTCAGATCACGCTTGAAGATTTAACTCAGTTTTATCAGCAATATTATGTGGCTAATAATGCCATTGTGATAATGGTTGGTGCCTTAGATATTGCTCAAGCAAAAAAAATAGCAGAACAAGTTGTCACTGGGCTTGATGAAGGTGAATTGGCCGCGACAATTAAACCGGTGATGGATTTGCAACAAGAAAATATTAAAAAAATTGCCCATCCTTCGACACAAACGCATATTTTAATGGGACAACCTGGTATCAATCGCGCTGATCCTGATTATTTTGCTTTATATGTGGGCAATCATATTTTGGGCGGTAGTGGTTTAGTTTCTAAATTAAGTGATGAAATTCGTGAAAAACGTGGTTTGTCATACAGTGTTTACAGTTATTTTAGACCGATGCGCCAATTGGGGCCTTATCAATTTGGTTTGCAAACACGTAATGATCAGGCTGAAGAAGCATTAGATGTATTAAAAAACACCTTAAAAACATTTATTGCCGATGGACCAAGTGAAGATGAATTAATCGCAGCTAAGCAAAATATTACGGGTGGTTTTGCTTTGCGCGTAGATAGCAATAGTAAGATTGCAGGCTATCTAGCAATGATCGGTTTTTATGGACTACCTTTAGATTACTTAGATAACTTTAAAGCTCACGTTAATGCCGTCTCAGTTGAAGAAATAAAAGAGGCTTATGCGCGACGTATTCAAGCAGATAACATGATAACGGTGATGGTGGGTGGCGAAGCAAAATAGAAAATTTAATCAGACAGGTGTTTTACGGATCATCGCAGGAAAGTGGCGTGGTCGAAAAATACATTTTCCTGATGTTGAGAGTTTAAGGCCAACCCCCGATCGTATTCGTGAAACCTTGTTTAATTGGTTGCAAAATGAAATCGGCGATTCACGTTGTTTAGATTTGTTTTCAGGTAGCGGAGCTTTGGGTCTAGAAGCCGCATCTCGTGGTGCGCGCCATGTTGATTTGATCGAGCTGGACAATCAAGCGACAAGACAGCTTCAAGAAAACTGTCAGCAATTATCTGCTGAGCAATGTCACGTTATTAAATCGACTGCGCAAGGGTTTTTGACAGTCACTTCTCGGCAATATGACATTGTATTTATTGACCCACCTTTTCAGGCAGGTTTATGGACAGAAATTGCTGATTTATTAGTGAAAAATAAGATATTGGTGGACAATGCACGTATTTATTTGGAATGTCCTAAAAAACAAGACTTACCTGCGTTGCCACTGCAGTGGCAATTGTTAAAAGAAAAAACAGCAGGTGATGTACGCTATTGTTTATTTAGTAACAAGCTGGGAGATGATGAGTGACGACGATAGCAATTTACCCCGGTACTTTTGATCCGATTACCAATGGTCATATTGATCTTGTTAGTAGAGCAAGCAAACTTTTTGACAAAGTCATTGTTGCTATTGCGATTAATCCAGGAAAAATACCAACCTTTAATTTAAACGAACGTATTGATTTGGCACAGCAGACATTGGCTGAAATGACGAATGTTGAAGTTTGTGGTTTTGAAGGTTTATTGGTTGATGTAGCCAAACAAAAAAAGGCCGATGTCATTATTCGTGGTTTACGCGCAGTATCAGATTTTGAACATGAGTTTCAACTCGCCAGTATGAATCGCAAAATGGAACCGGATGTTGAAACCTTGTTTTTAACGCCGGCGGAACAATTTGCATATATCTCATCGAGTTTAGTTAGAGAGATTGCCAGTTTGGGTGGTGATGTCTCGGATTTTGTCGCGCCCTGTGTTGCCGCAGAGTTAAAGAGCAAATTGCTTAACCCGAGTAATAACCGCTAAGATCTCGGCGATAAGAGTTTGTTTGGAGTAAGAAATGTCGTTATTTATAACCGACGAATGTATTAACTGTGATGTGTGTGAACCTGAGTGTCCTAATAGTGCGATTACTCAAGGTGAAGAAATTTACGAAATTGCCCCTGAATTATGTACAGAATGTGTCGGTCACTTTGATACACCGCAATGTGTAGAAGTCTGTCCGGTAGATTGTATTCCTGAAGATCCAGATAAGGTGGAAACGAAAGAACAGTTACAAAAAAAATATGAATTATTAATGGCAGCTGAAGGTAAATAATTAAGTTAAAAGATAGTGTTATATATTTGGCGAATAGCTATGACATAGCGTTAAATTTAAAAATTTTTACTTGAGTTGTTTTCTCAATTAAGTAAGTATTAGATGTGGCTCACTAGACAGTTGTTAAACGGTTAGGAAGAGCAAGCATGCAAGAACAGCGCAGCTTTTATTTATTAATGACCATTATGGGGCTTGTTGCTTTAGTAACAATGTCTGTCACTAACCTAATTCTGTATCAAGTGGCTTTTAATGAAAAAAGCCAAAGTCTAGTTCAAACCGCCCAAAGCCAAGCTCGACTTATCGAAGCCATGGCACGTTTCAACCGTCGTACAAATCGCATCGATTGGGAAGTCCCTTTTGGTGAGCGAGGCCCAACATCATTATTATCTGAACGAGCTGCGTCAGATACTATTTCTCAATTAAAAGATGCGCATCAACATTATTCAGGTTTCGGCAAAACCGGTGAGTTTCTCTTGGCCGGCATTGAAAATGAAAATATCGTGTTTTTGCTTCGCCATCGCCATGGTTTAGACAAAGAACCAGCACCCATACCGTTATATTCTACAACCAGCGAACCCATGCGCAGAGCCTTATTGGCTGAGTCTGGTGTAATGGTAGGCAAAGATTATCGTGGTGTGAATGTATTGGCCGCATTTGAGCCTGTAGACGTGCTTAATTTTGGCATCGTCGCCAAAATAGATATGAGTGAAATTCGAGCACCGTTTATTAAGGGTGCTATTTATACCTGTGTCATTTCCATCATTATGATCTTGCTTGGATCAATCTTATTTCGACGAATCACCACACCCATTATCACTCGTATCCGCGATAGCGAATACCGCTACCGATCATTGGTAGAAGAAATCAATGAATGGGTTTGGGTGGTAGATAAAGAAGGGCTCATTACTTATAGCAGTCCTTACCTTGAAAATTTATTAGGTTATGAATATCGAGAAGTGATAGGGCGAAGGTTGATTGATTTAGTTGAAAAACAGTCAAAGGGAAGTTTGCCCAAAAGTTTTCAAGGTCACCCCACACTTACTCATGCAGTCAGTGATATAGAACTACAAGTTAAAACCACTCGAGGTACTCCTATCGTGATGGAATTGAGTGCGGTTCCTGTTTACACACAAGAGAATGAATTTAACGGTTATCGAGGTGTGGCGCGCGATATTAGTGAGCGCAAAAAAACAGAAGTTGAACTGCGTCAGCTGCGTAGTTATCTGACTAATATTATTGATTCGATGCCTTCAATAATCATTGGGGTTGATATGCAAGGTATTGTCACACAATGGAATCTAGGTGCGACGCGAGCAACTGGGCTGTCTAATACTGAAGCAATTGGCACACCATTAAAGAATGCATTCCCTAGATTGGCTCCAGAAATGTCACGAGTACATGACGCTATTTCTACGCGACGAGAACAAGTTGATATGAAACGAGAATATCAATTGAATGATAAAACCTTTTACGAAGCCATCACTATCTACCCACTTATTGCAAACGGAGTGGAAGGGGCTGTTATTCGGGTTGATGATGTCTCTGAACAAGTTCATCTAGAAGAAATGATGATTCAATCCGAAAAAATGCTCTCAGTTGGCGGACTTGCTGCGGGAATGGCTCATGAAATTAACAATCCCTTAGCCGGTATTATGCAAACAGCGAAGGTGATGATTAACCGCTTAACGCTTGAGGATGTTCCTGCCAATATTGCCGTAGCGGAAGATATTGGAACAAGCATGAAAATCATTCATGATTATATGGAGCAACGTGGAATTTTGCGAATGTTAGACGCGATCAATGAATCGGGAGAACGTGTCGCCGGTATTGTCGATAATATGCTGAGTTTCGCTCGAAAAAGTGATGCGATTTCAGAAAGCCACAACATTAATGAGCTCATTGATAAATCAATTGAACTATCAGCAAGCGACTATGATTTGAAAAAACACCATGATTTTAAATCTATCATCATCATCAGAGATTATGATGAAAACCTCCCTAAAGTGACATGTGAAGGGGTAAAAATTCAGCAAGTCTTATTAAATTTATTTCGTAATGGTGCAGAAGCGATGCAAGAAGCACACGTATCACAACCTACCTTTACCTTGCATACCAATTATGATGCTGAGAATGAAAGTATCAATATTGTTGTTGCAGATAATGGTCCGGGTATAAAGGAAGAAATACGGAAACGAATTTTTGAACCGTTTTTTACAACTAAACCGGTTGGTGTTGGCACAGGTTTAGGTTTGAGTGTTTCATATTTTATTATTACTGAAAATCATGACGGTGTGATGACTGTTGAGTCTGAATTAGGCAAAGGAACTCGATTTTTTATACGATTACCCTTAGGTAATATAGAAAATAAAGCGTAAAGATTACTTAAATTTCAAATGATAGGTGGCTGGGCTTAAGGTATTGAATTTTATATCTTTTAATGCAATATTTTACAAATGACGGACCCGTTTTTCTAATCACGTTTCAGTTGAAACGTTCGATAATAATAAATGACTTGGTAAAACAACTGTTTTCTTATGTTGAAAAATATCTCGAACGAGGTTTAATATAGCGACAACTTTATGACTTTTGATTGTAAAAAATCAACTGAATTACTCGATGTGGCGAAGCTTGATTAGGCGCTCCATAAACAGTTAGGGAAATGGTCATGCAAGAAAGACGGAGCTTTTATTTATTAATGGCCATCATGGGTGTTGTTGCTTTAGTAACGATGTCCGTCACCAATGTGATTTTGTACCAAGTGGCTTTTAATGAAAAAAGCCAAAGTCTTGTTCAAACAGCCCAAAGTCAAGCTCGACTCATCGAAGCTATGGCTCGTTACAACCGACGTACAAATCGTATCGATTGGGAAACTCCGGTTGGTGAACGGGGTCCCACATCATTATTATCAGTACGAGCTGCGTCAGATACTATTTCTCAACTAAAAGATGCTCATAAACATTACCTAGGTTTTGGTCAAACAGGTGAGTTTGTTTTGGCCGGTATTGAAGGTGAAAATATAGTGTTTTTACTTCGCCACCGTCATGATGTCAGCGAAGAACCGAATCCTTTACCTTTATATTCTGAAAATGCAGAACCCATGCGTAGAGCCCTATTGGCTGAGTCAGGTGTGATGGTGGGCAAAGATTATCGTGGTGTGAACGTGTTAGCTGCCTATGAACCTGTAGATGTACTTAATTTTGGCATCGTCGCCAAAATAGACATGAGTGAAATCCGAGCGCCGTTTATCAAGGGCGCAATTTATACCTGTGCTATCGCTATCATGATGATCTTGCTTGGTTCTATTTTATTTCGACGAATCACCACCCCCATTATCACTCGTATCCGCGATAGCGAATATCGCTATCGATCATTGGTAGAAGAAATCAATGAATGGGTTTGGGTGGTAGATAAAGGTGGGGTCATTACCTACAGTAGTCCTTATTTAGAAAGTTTATTAGGTTATGAATACCAAGAGGTAGTAGGGCGAAGGTTGATTGATTTAGTTGAAAAACCATCAAAGGATAATTTGCCCAAAAGTTTTCAAGGCCATCCTACTCTTACCCATGCAGTGAGTGATATTGAACTGCAGGTTAAAACAACACAAGGTGAGCCTATCGTACTTGAATTAAGCGCCGCGCCTGTTTATACACAAGAGAGAGAATTTAACGGCTACCGAGGTGTTGCTAGAAATATTAGTGAACGTAAACATGCAGAACAATTACAAAATGATTATCAACATAAGTTAGAACAAGAAGTAACTGAGCGTACTGATGAGCTCCGAGAAATTAATGAGGAATTGAAAAACTTCACCTATATTGTGTCCCATGATTTGCGATCACCTTTGGTGAGTATTGTAGGGTTTTCTAGTGAGGTGCAATATGATGTTGAATCAATACTTGCTGAATCAAAAACGGCACTATTTTCAACGCAAGCTAGTGAACGTTTAGTAACTATTATTCCTGAATCATTGAACTATATAAATAAAGCGGCTGAGAAAATGGAAGGGCTGATTACTAATATTTTAGAGCTTTCAAGAATCGGCCGGCGTAGTATAGATTTTGAATTGGTAAATAGCGCTGAAATTGTAGATAAAAACCTTAAAGCTTTGGCTTATCAATTAGATAAAGTGAAGGTGGTCCCCCGAAATTTGCCTGAACTGTATAGCGATGAGTTAGCTTTAGAGCAAATTTTTGGGAATTTACTTGGCAACGCAGTTAAGTTCTTACAAAAAGATCGTGCTGGCGAAATTGAAATTTGGGCAGACAAGGAACAAAGTTATTGGCATTTTTTTGTTAAAGATAACGGGTGCGGTATAGCAGAAAAAGATATTCCACATGTTTTTGAAATTTTTCGACGACTGGGTGCACAAGATGTTTTAGGAGAGGGAATGGGCCTTACTTATGTGCAGACGCTTGTAAGACGTTTAGGAGGGCGAATTAAGTGTGAATCTATATTAGGTGAAGGCACCACCTTTAGTTTTTCATTGCCAGTCGCTCAGAATGATGAATGAAGCCACATGTCGGGAATACTATTTATGGACATCGATTAAAGCTACAAGGGAATAGCGATGAGCATGCAATTTAATAGGATTATATTAGTTGATGATGAAATAGCACATGTAACGTTGGTCGAGCGGAATTTTAGGCGCATGGGATATGAAAAAGAAATTATCAAATGTGAAAATGGCCAACAACTATTGGATATGATTATTGGTGAAGATAAAAATCAAGCAAGTGATAATTTTCCATTGATAGTTTTAGATATTAATATGCCAGTAAAAAATGGTATTGAGGTATTAGCTGAATTAAAAGCAAAAGAAGAAACACGTCATATCCCTATTATTGTATTGACAACGTCAGATGATCCGACGGAAATTGAGCAGTGTTACAAATTGGGATGTAATGCTTATATCACCAAGCCTGTGATAGCAGAGGAATTTAAGGACAAAATTACTAGTTTGGCTGGATTTCTAAATATTGTTAGTACGCCAGTAAAAACGTTGGGTTGAAACATTCACTATGGAAAGGGTTTTAATTTGTGACGAATAAAGCAAACATTTTATACATTGAAGATGATGAATCACTTTCTCATTTAGTGAAACGTAAACTTAGTCGTTGTGGTTATGATGTGGAAGTTGCACATGATGGTTTGATGGCAATCAATATGATAAAGAATGCAACGTTTGATGCCTTGATCGTTGATTACAATCTACCAGATATCACTGGTTTGCAAATTTTACAAAATTTGGCTGATGCTGGATTGACGATACCTGCCGTTATGGTTTCTGGCGGCGATGATATTAGAGTTGCTGTTGCCGCAATGAAACTAGGTTGTTTTGATTATATTGTCAAAGAAACCAGCGGCAGTTTTACCGAGTTACTGTCGGTACACCTGTCGAACTTATTGTCACGGCGTGATTTGGAATTAAAGCAGCAGCAAATAAAGCTAGAAAAAAATAGAATTCAAGACAGTTTAATCCAAGCTCAACATCTTGCACATTTGGGAAATTGGGAATGGCATGCTGGCCAACAAACCGCATGGTGGTCAGATGAAGAATATCGAATTTTTGGCGTCGATAAAGAGCACTTTAAAACAACGCTTGATCAGTACCATACCTTAATTTATGTCAATGATCTCGACTTAGTTAAGCGCATGGAGGACATGAGCTTAGAAGAAGATATTTGTGCTGTTTATGAATACCGTATTGTTCGGCCTAACGGTGAGCTTCGTTGGTTATCAGCCAAAGTTGAAACTGAAAAAGATGAAGATGGCAATTTAGTTCGGAGTTTTGGAATAACACAAGATATCACTGAGCGTAAACATGCTGAAAAACAACTACAGTTGGCACAACAGGTGTTTGAAAATACCACGGAAGGCATTTTGGTGGCGGATGCGAATTCAGTCATTGTCTCAGTAAACCCAGCTTTTACAGAGATTACCGGGTTTTTACCTGAAGACGTGCTTGGGGAAACGCATAAGGTTTTATCCTCAGGGAAACATGACCGTGAATTTTATGACGAAATATGGAATACGCTGGCGACAGAAAAGCAATGGTCTGGAGAAATATGGAATCGCAAAAAAAATGGTGAACCATTCCCTGAATGGTTATCAATAACGGCAATCAGTGATGATAACGGCACTGTAGAACAATATGTTTCCATTTTTAGTGATATTACACAGCACAAAGAAGCTGAAAAACTGATCGAATATCAAGCTAACTATGATGCTTTGACTGGTCTGATAAATCGAAATTTATTTAATGATCGCCTTGCCAGAACACTCGTAAGTTCGCGACGTGAACAACAACGATTTTCTTTGTTATTTATTGATCTTGATAAGTTTAAAGAGATTAACGATACCTTAGGTCATCGTGCCGGCGATGAGTTATTAAAGAAGGTAGCTGAGCGGCTGCTGTTGGCAACGAGGGAAAGTGATACCGTCTCTAGACTTGGAGGTGATGAATTTACGATTATCATACCTAATTTACAAAATGAACTTAATGCAAAAATAGTGGCTGAGAAAGTATTGGCTAAACTAGCTACACCTTTTCAATTAGACACAGAAGAAGTGCAGATTTCAGCGAGTGTTGGCATCACTGTTTTTCCTGATGATGCTACAGATGTCGACGCCTTATATAGAAATGCAGATCACGCAATGTATGCTGCAAAAGAAGCAGGTAGAAATCAATTTTCATTTTTCACTTCTCAGATGCAGCAAGAAGTGGAAGTACGTTTAGTATTAGCAAATGAATTAAAGTCTGCGTTAGACAATGATGAATTTGAAGTTTATTACCAAGCGATTATCGATCCTAAAAATGAAAGCTTATATGGTGCCGAGGCTTTGATTCGTTGGAATCACCCAACGAAAGGCATCATTGATGCTGCCGCGTTTATCTCATTAGCTGAAGAAAGTGGTTTGATTCGCCCAATCGGCATGTGGGTGCTTAAGACGGTGGTTGAGCAAATTAGTTTGTGGCAAACCCAAGGTTTTGACATGCATGTTTCGGTTAATAAATCATACAAACAATTTCATACAGAAGAGTGTATTGATGATTTTAGCCAATTATTAGAAGAATTTAATGTATCGCCTGATAGCTTGAGCATCGAAGTCAAGGAAACCATGTTTATGGAGAGTGATGAACGATCAGTCAATTTATTACAACATTATCAACGCGCTGGCATTGGCATTACCTTAGATAATTTTGGCACCGGTTATTCATCGATGAGTACCGTGCAGAAATTTCCATTTAAATTAATCAAAGTTGATCGAAGCTTAACGGCAAATATGCTAACGGATAAAAAGTCAGCATCTATGATGGAATCAATTCTCTTCACGGCACATAAACTAGATTTAAAAGTGGTAGTTCAAGGTGTTGAAACTGTCGAGCAACAGACATTTTTAACGAAAAACAAGTGTGATTTATTCCAAGGCGATCTATACAGCCCTGCGACTTCGGTTGCTGAGTTTGAGCAACAATACTTGTTTAATAAAGAGGCGAAGCAATCATGTTGAAACTAAAATTTTGGATGCTCATTTTCAGTAGCTGTATCAGCTTGAGTTTAGCAACGACGTTGCAAGCTGATCAGGGAGGCGATTGGCTGCATTCAGGATATGATTTAGCACAAACACGTTATTACGATAATGATTCGATCAATGTCGATAACGTTGCTGATTTGCGATTGAAATGGATGTTCCAAACCGGTGTGGTTGGTTCATTTGAAAATACACCGATAGTTGAAAACGGAGTGATGTATATAACAACACCGTATAACTATATTTATGCGATTGACATCCATACCGGTCGTTCATTATGGCGCTATCAACATCGATTGGGTTTGACTAACTTTTGTTGTGGTCCCAACAACCGCGGTGTTGCCATTAATGATAAAAATGTTTTTATGCTGACACTGGATGCAATATTAGTTGCCGTCAATAAAACTACCGGAGAACTTGCGTGGAAAAAACAAGTTGCCGATCCGGAATATGGTTATTCAGGTACCGAAGCGCCGGTGATATTTGACGATATGGTGATTACGGGGATTGCCGGTGCAGAATATGGCATTAGAGGGTTTATTACTGCTCATGATGTTAGTACTGGTAAATTAATTTGGCGCTGGTATACCATTCCTGAACCTGACGAACAGCAACCTGATGGAAGTTATGGCTGGTACGGAACTTTTCAAGAAAAAGCTGATGGAATTAATCCGTTAAACAGAGATATTGCCGCTGAGAAAAAACAAATTGAATCGGGCGAATATGCAGATGCATGGAAAAAAGGCGGTGGTTCGGCATGGACTACAAAATCTATAGATCCTGAAACTGGGTTATTGTTTGCCACCATTGGCAATCCGTCTCCAGATCTTGATGGCACTGTTCGACCTGGTGATAATCGTTGGAGTAACTCATTAGTTGCGCTTGATGTTCATACCGGTAAATTGATTTGGGGATATCAATATTTACCTCATGATGTATGGGATTTAGACAGTGTATCGCCTCCAATTTTAACTCAAGCCCAAGATGAACAAGGAAAAATGGTTGATGCGGTGATTCATGGGGGTAAAACAGGCTGGGCTTATGTACACGATCGTAAAACCGGAGCGTTAATTAGACGTTCTGAAGCAATGGTAGAACAGAAAAATTTATTTGCTTTGCCAACAGTCGGTTTAGGCACTGAAATGTTGCCAGGTGCTAACGGCGGCGTGAATTGGTCACCAGGCTCTGTTAACCCTAACCTTCGTCATGTTTATTACGCAAATTTGCATCAACCTATGCACTATGAAGAACGCAGTGTCCCTTGGCGCAAAGGCCGTCTTTGGTTAGGAGGCGCTTTTAAAGGCATTAAGGGGGCTGAACAGTCTGGCAATATCACCGCGGTCAATATTGATACCGGTGAATTGGCTTGGCAGCATATTACAAAACAACCCTTAATTGGTGGCACTTTGGCTACGGCTGGTGGTTTAGTTTTTTCAGGTGGCGATGAAGGGAAAATTATTGCTTTGGATGCTACGACAGGAGAACAGCTATGGCAGTTTCAAACTGGCGCGGGTGTGAATGCTCCTCCCATTGCATTTGAAATCGATGGTCAATTACACATAGCCGTAGCATCGGGTGGCAATGCCCAACTCAATACAAATCGAGGCGGCACAATTTTGGTTTTCAGCTTGCAGTAAATCCAAGCTTCACCGCCATTAATAATAGACTCTGCTTTTAGCACGAGAGCAGGTGAGGTATCCTTACTCGCTTTATTACTGATAACTAAAGATTCCATGCAACAAGAATATCGCCCAGACGACATCGAAATATCTGTCCAAAAATGGTGGCATGAGCAGAATAGCTTTCGTGCTGTAGAAAATTCAGACAAAGAAAAATACTATTGCCTTGCGATGTTTCCATACCCGAGTGGTCAGCTACACATGGGTCATGTGCGCAATTATACGATTGGCGATGTTATTTCTCGTTATCAGCGCATGCAAGGAAAAAATGTTTTGCAACCGATGGGCTGGGATGCTTTTGGCCTGCCAGCTGAAAATGCGGCGATTAAAAACAAAGTCGCACCAGCTGCTTGGACCTATGACAATATCGACTATATGCGTGCGCAATTACAACGTTTGGGTCTGGGTTATGACTGGGAACGTGAATTAGCAACCTGTACACCACAATATTATCGCTGGGAACAATGGTTATTTACCCGCTTATTTAAGAAAGGTTTGGTGTATAAAAAAACAGCGGCTGTTAATTGGTGTCCTGTTGATAATACGGTATTAGCAAACGAACAAGTCATTGATGGTTGCTGCTGGCGTTGTGATACTAAGGTTGAGCGCCGCAAAATTCCACAGTGGTTTATGAAAATCACGGATTATGCTGAAGAATTACTCAACGACTTAGATCAACTTGATGGTTGGCCTGAACAAGTTCGCACCATGCAAGCTAATTGGATTGGTCGCTCTGAAGGGGTAGAAATTCAATTTGATATTACAGATAAAAATGAAAAATTATCTGTCTACACCACACGTCCAGATACCTTGATGGGTGTCAGTTATGTTGCTGTTGCCGCCGAACATCCTTTAGCTTTAGAAGCTGCAAAGAATAATACTGAGCTTGCGAGTTTTATTGAAGAGTGCCGTGCGATGGAAACATCAGAAGCAGCATTAGAAACGGCTGAGAAAAAAGGCGTCGCAACGGGTTTAACCGCTATTCATCCTGTTAGCGGTGAACAAGTACCGGTGTGGGCTGCTAATTTTGTATTGATGGGTTATGGCACCGGAGCTGTTATGTCAGTGCCGGCACATGACCAACGTGATTATGAGTTTGCTCAAGCTTATGGTTTGGCGATTAAGCAGGTTATCGAACCCGTTAATGATGCTGAATGTGATTTAACGAAAGCTGCTTTTACTGAAAAAGGTCGCTTATTAAATTCACAGCAGTTTGATGGTTTAACGTCTGCTGAAGCCTTTGATGCAATTGCTGAATATTTAACGCAGCAAGACAAGGGCGAGCGCCAAGTTAATTATCGCCTACGAGATTGGGGTGTCTCTCGACAGCGTTATTGGGGCACACCTATCCCAATTATTAATTGTCCCGACTGTGGTGCAGTGCCTGTACCCGAGCAAGATTTACCGGTGCGATTACCTGAGGATGTCATTGTCGATGGTTCTGGTTCGCCAATTAAATCGATGCCCGAGTTTTATCAGTGTGCCTGCCCTGAATGTGGTGCCGATGCGGAACGTGAAACAGATACCTTTGATACCTTCTTTGAATCTTCTTGGTATTACGCTCGTTTTACTTGTCCTGATAATGAAGAAAAAATGTTGGATGAGCGTGCTGACCATTGGTTGTCCGTAGATCAGTATATTGGCGGGATAGAGCATGCAGTATTACATTTATTGTATGCACGGTTTTTCCATAAATTAATGCGTGATGAAGGTTTAGTTAAAGGTGATGAACCCTTTAAAAACCTATTGACACAAGGCATGGTGCTTAAAGATGGCACCAAGATGTCGAAGTCAAAAGGTAATACAGTTGATCCGCAAGCATTGATTGATGAATATGGTGCTGATACCGCACGATTGTTCACCATGTTTGCCGCACCGCCAGAGCAATCACTTGAATGGTCTGATAAAGCCGTTGATGGTGCAAACCGTTTTTTAAAACGTTTGTGGCGAGCGGTTTATGAACATGTTGGTAACGGTGACGTTGTTGCACTTGATGTTGATGTTTTGAGCGATGATTTAAAAGATTTACGCCGCCAAACACATCAAACCTTAACAAAAGTCGCTGATGATATTGGCCGCCGACATACATTCAATACTGCGATTGCAGCGGTAATGGAATTAATGAATGCGGTGACGAAATTAAGTGATGAATCAGAACAGGCACGTGCTGTAGTTCAAGAAGCCTTAGAATTTGCGGTATTAATGCTCGCTCCAATCACACCTCATATCAGTCATGAATTGTGGCAAGCCTTAGGTCACGATGAAGCAGTAGTAGATGTAGCTTGGCCGCAGCTTGATGAGTCAGCTTTGGTTCAAGATAAAGTTGAGCTGATGGTACAAGTCAATGGTAAGCTACGTTCCAAAGTATCGGTATCTGCTGATGCGGATAATAAAACAATAGAAACACTAGCGTTGACTGATGAAAATGTAATACGGTTTACGGAAGGAAAAGAGATTCGTAAGGTCATCGTGGTGCCTGGCCGCTTAGTTAATATTGTTGTCGCTGGTTAATTATTAAGGATTTTGCACATGAAGCGTTCGTTGTCACAAGTTATGTTAGGTTTTATGTTGGTAGCTTTAGCCAGCTGTGGTTTTCATTTGCGTGGCGCTGCAGATATCCCCGACAGTTTAAAAACGATGTATGTGCAAGGTGTTGATCTTAATAGTGGATTAGGCCGTGAATTGAGACTTAGTTTGACCCGAAATGGCGTTGATGTTGTTACTGATTATCAGAATGATGCAGCCGTTTTGACGATTATAGAAAACAGCATTGAACGACGAGTGCTTTCTGTCGGTTCTGATGCGAAAGTGAGCGAATATGAATTATTCGGTACCGCTAAATTTACTATTGCAGACAGCCAAGGTCAGCTTTTAACAGAACAACAAGAAGTACATGCAAGTCGTAGCCTGCAGTTTGATCAAGACCAAGTTTTAGGTAAAGTTGAAGAAGCACAGCTTTTACGTGAACAAATTAATCAACAAATGGTGCAAAGCATCTTAACGCGTTTATCGGTATTAAAATAAATAGTTAAAATGCGTCTAAAAGCTGAGCAACTAACAGGACATTTACAACAAAACTTATTGCCTGCTTACCTAGTGTTTGGTGATGAACAAATGCTGGTTGAAGAGACTAGTGATTTGGTGCGACAACAAGCACGAAAATTAGGCGCGACCGATAGGCAAGTTTGGCATGTTGAAGGTCGCTTTGATTGGTCGCAGCTGCAATGGCAAGAACAAACCATGTCATTGTTTTCAAGTCAGCGTTTATTAGAAATACGTTTGCCTTCAGGCGCACCAGGAAAAGAAGGTGGCGAAGCCTTACGAAAGTTTGCTGCCAACCCACCACCGGATACAACATTACTTATTATCAGTGGCAAAATAGATAATCGCTCTCAAAAGAGTAAGTGGTTTACTGAACTTGATAGAGTTGGTATCAATATCCCGATTTGGCCGGTAGATTTTGCTAACCTTCCTCGGTGGATCCAACAACGGATGCAGCAACGTGGTTTACAAGCTGAAGCACAAGTCGCAGCATTGATTGCTGAACGAGTAGAAGGTAACTTATTTGCCGCCGCCCAAGAAATTGAAAAATTACAATTACTGAGCGTTGATGGAAAAATAGATGAGCAATTAGTTTTAGAATCGGTCGCTGATAATGCCCGTTTTGAAGCTTTTGGATTAATGGATAGCGTTTTTTTAGGTCAAGTTGCTAAAATACCGAGAATGATTGGCCGTTTGCGTGCGGAAGGTTTAGATATCTTGGCGATTTTTTCTGCCGTCTCATGGTCATTGCACCGTGCTGTTGATATGGCTTATCAATTAGAACAAGGTCAGCAGATGGCACAGGTTTTTTCATCACAAAAACCACCTGTTTGGCAAAAGAGCCAAGCAATGATGCGACAAGCATTAATGCGACATGACTATCCGCAGTGGCAAATATTCTTGCAGCAGATGGCGAATATTGATCGAGCGGCAAAAGGTAGTTTACAAAGCTGTCCGTGGATATTATTAGAAAATTTATGCATGCAGGTGGCTGGTGCGGATGAGTTAGCTACTATATAGAGCGAGGAGAAGGTATTGGATATTAACCAATATATGCAAACATTAGGTCAACAGGCGAGAGAGGCGAGTCGTGCTTTAGCGCGTGCAGATACGGCTACAAAAAATAAAGCTTTGCAGACGATTGCTAATGAAATTCGAGCTACTGCTGCAATACTAAAACAAGAAAATGCACGTGATCTTCAAGCTGGCAAAGAAAAAGGCTTGGATGATGCCTTGCTAGATCGCTTGGAACTAACTGATGCACGTATAGAGTCTATGGCTGAAGGTTTAGAGCAAGTTGCAGCGTTAGCCGATCCTGTCGGCGAAATCAGCAATATGAACTACCGTCCAAGTGGAATACAACTTGGTCAAATGCGTGTGCCTATTGGTGTAATTGGAATCATTTATGAATCTCGTCCAAATGTCACTGCAGATGCAGCAGGTTTATGTTTAAAATCTGGAAATGCCACAATTTTACGAGGTGGCAGTGAAGCGATTTATTCTAATCAAGCAATTGCTAAATGTATTCATCAAGGTCTGGAACAATCAGGCCTGCCAACAAACGCTGTGCAAGTTGTCAATACAACTGATCGAGCAGCAGTGGGCCAGCTGATTACCATGCCTGACTATGTCGATGTAATCGTGCCACGTGGCGGTAAAGGTTTGATAGAACGTATCAGCAATGATGCACGAGTGCCTGTTATCAAACACCTAGATGGTATTTGCCATGTTTATATTGATGCGGCAGCTGATTTAACTATGGCAGAAGAGATTGCCGTTAATGCTAAATGTCATCGTTATGGTGTATGTAATGCCATGGAAACCTTATTGGTTGATGCAACTATCGCTGGTGAAATATTGCCACGTTTAGCAAAACGTTATGCGACTGAATCGGTTGAATTACGAGGTTGTGAAAAAACTCAAAAAATATTAACGGGTATTAATAAAGCCACAAAAGAAGATTGGGATACAGAATATTTAGCTCCGATTTTAGCGATTCGCATTGTTGATGGCATTGATGCTGCAATGGATCATATTCATCAGCATAGTTCGGGTCATACTGAAACTATTGTCACTGAAGATTACGCACGGGCACGACGGTTTTTAGCTGAGGTTGATTCAAGTTCGGTCATGGTCAATACCTCCACTCGTTTTGCTGATGGTTTTGAATACGGTTTAGGCGCTGAAATCGGCATATCGACCGATAAAATTCATGCTCGAGGTCCAGTAGGATTAGAAGGACTGACATCACAAAAATGGATAGTCTTAGGTAACGGCCAAGTACGAAGTTAATGACAATAACTAAAATAGGTATTTTGGGCGGGACGTTTGATCCCGTGCATTTTGGCCACCTTCGACCCGCTTTAGATGTGGCCGAACAATTAAATTTAGATCATGTTCGGCTTATTCCATGTTCAGTGCCACCTCATAGAGCACAACCACAAGCCACAGCTCAACAACGTTTAACAATGTTGCAATTAGCGATCAAAAATAATTCACGGTTTGTAGTGGATGATCGTGAAATACAACGTGAAGGACCTTCATATACGGTTGATACCTTAAAAAGCCTACGAGATGAATTTCCGGAGACAGCTTTATATTTAATATTGGGTACCGATGCTTTTTTAGGATTACAAACATGGCATCAATGGGAACAAATAATCGCGCTGGCACATATTGTGGTAATGCAACGTCCTGATGAAAAATTGGATATATCTGAAGAGTTCAAGCAGTGGTATCAAAAGCATTTAGTGAAAGCAGATAAGCAGACTGAATTGGCAGGATCAATTTGGCCAGTAAATGTGATGCAATTGGCAATATCGGCGACCTTTATTCGACAACAAATAACAGCAGGATCCTCAGCACAGTTTTTGTTGCCAGATTCAGTGATAAGCCTGATTGAAATGCTGGGTTTATATCAACAACAAGATAAGTAGAAATGGATAATCTATTTTTTTGGATTTCAAAATTAGCGTGGGGAATATTGAGTCCAATCAATTTAATTATTGTTTTAATATCATTAGCTACGATTTTGTTATGGTTTAACAAACAACGGTTAGCTAAATTATTATTAACATTCTGTTTAATAATCAATCTGCCATTATTGTTCTACCCGGTCAGCGACAGCCTAATTTATCCTTTAGAAAATCGTTTTCAAAAACCGCAAATAATGCCAGACAATATTGATGGCATTATTATTTTAGGTGGCGGTGAAGAGTTGAAAATTTCGGCAAGTTGGCAGCATGCTGAAATGGGCAATGGCGGTGACCGTTATTTAGCTGCTGCAGTTTTATCACGACATTACCCGGATGCCCCGGTTATTTTTTCTGGGGGCAGTGGGTTTTTACGTTATCAAAGTACGGAAAAAGAAGCTCATATCGCGCATCAGTTATTAACAGATCATGGCATTGAGCAGCAACGCATTATTATTGAGTCACAGTCTCGCAATACCTACGAAAATTTTTTATTACTTAAAGCCATTTTGCCTAAAGTTGACGGTCAGTATTTATTAATCACTTCCGCATATCATATGTCACGTGCGGTGGGCATTGCCCGAAAACAGAATATTAATGTGATTGCGTATCCGGTTGATTATCGAAGCACAAGCGCAATCAATCGCCAGCTGGATTTTGATCTATTTTCACACCTTGAAGTACTAGAACCTGCTTGGCGTGAATGGATAGGTCTAGTTGTGTATTTTATAACAGATAAAACCGATACTATTTTCCCCAAACCAGAGCCAGCTTCTAAGTAAGCAAGACTTTGAATTAAGCGAGAAAAGATGGCTTGATGTAAACTATTAAGATTATTATTGAACGGAGAGCCAAATGCAGGCTGAAGATTTAAAATTGTTAGTGATTGATGCTTTAGAAGATATTAAGGCTGAAGATATTCAAGTCTTGGATGTACGTACCATGACAGATGTCACTGACTATATGATTATTGCTACAGGTAAATCTACTCGTCAGGTAAAAGCATTAGCCAATGAAGTGGTGATGCAGGCGAAAAATGCGGATCATCAACCAATGGGTGTTGAAGGTGAAGATATTGGTGAATGGGCTTTAGTTGACTTAGGCGACGTGATTGCTCATGTGATGACCGCACAAACACGCGCTACGTATAATCTTGAAAAAGTATGGAGTGTGCCAGAAACTTCTGAGCAGGTAGCGGCCGAAAACGAATGAAACTAAACCTGTTGGCCGTTGGCAATAAAATGCCAAGCTGGGTCACGGATGGATATCAAGAATACGCTAAACGCTTACCAAGAGAATGTGCATTGCTTTTGCATGAGATTTTGCCTGCAAAGCGTGGAAAGAGCGGCAGTCCGTCACAATGGATGCGTGAAGAAGGTGAACGAATTTTAGCGGCTATTCCAGATAATCATCATGTTGTTGCTCTCGATGTAAAGGGCAAAACATGGAGCACCGAGCAACTGGCGCAACAATTAGAAAATTGGCAAGCGGATGGTCGTGATGTGTCTTTGTTGGTTGGAGGTCCTGATGGACTGACAGAAGAATGTTTGCAAAGAGCCAATCAGCGATGGTCTTTGTCTGCACTAACTTTACCGCATCCTTTAGTGCGAATTGTGATGGCGGAGCAGTTATATCGCGCTTGGACAGTGATACAAAACCATCCTTATCATCGCGCATGAACTTCCCTTCTATTTATTTAGCTTCCGGCTCACCGCGAAGACGTGAACTTTTAAAACAAATCGGAGTCGATTTCAGCGTATTAACAGTTGATGTTGATGAACGTCATTTTGAAAATGAAGCACCACTTGACTATGTTCGGCGAGTGGCGATAGCAAAAGCTGAAGCAGGAAAAAATACACTCAACCCACAGCATGATTTGCCAGTAATGGGTGCAGATACATCAGTGATTGTCGATAGTAAAATTTTAGGCAAGCCCAAAGATGAAGCTGACAGCCATAGTATGTTGCAGTTATTATCTGGTCAAAGCCATCAAGTCATAACTGCGGTAGCATTAACGACAAAGCAGGAAACGTTATGTGCGGTTAGTAAAAGCACGGTTCATTTTGCGAAATTAAGCGATGACGATATTGCATGGTATATAACAACACAAGAAGGCAGTGATAAAGCTGGCTCATATGCGGTACAAGGTTTAGCTGCGATGTTTATCGAGCAGATCCAAGGAAGCTATTCCGGCATTATGGGGTTGCCTCTCAGAGAAACAAGTATGCTGTTAAAAAAAATAATAGGGCAGGACTTGCAGGATGAGTAGTGAGATTTTAATAAATATAACACCTAGTGAATCACGAGCTGTCGTGGTTGATAACGGGGTGTTGCAAGAAGTATTTATTGAACGCACAGAATGTCGCGGTCTAGTTGGCAATATTTATAAAGGCAAAGTATGTCGAGTATTGCCCGGCATGCAGGCAGCTTTTGTTGAAATTGGCCTTGCTCGCGCAGCATTTTTACATGCTTCAGACATTTCGATTCCAAAAGGACAGACAGGTGATTTACACGAATCGCCAGCCGAAGTGCCATCAATCACCACTTTGTTACGCGAAGGCCAAGAAATATTGGTCCAAGTTATAAAAGATCCTATGGGTAGTAAAGGCGCAAGGTTAACAACTCAGCTTTCTGTATCCTCTCGTTATTTGGTGTATATGCCTGAGACTCAAGGCGTTGGTGTTTCACTAAAGATAGAAAGTGAAGAAGAGCGAGAGCGTTTAAAAGCGTGTCTAGCATCACAACTTGATTCGAGTGAAGGCGGTTATATCTTACGTACGGCAGCAGAGGGTGTAAGCGAAACTGAACTACTGGCAGACCTAACATTTTTACATCGTTTATGGCAGAAATTAGGAGAACGTAAAGCCACTGTTAAATGTGGTGAGCCTTTACATGAGGACTTGCCATTAGCGTTACGTGCTTTACGAGATTTATTCTCGCCTGACATTGAACGTATACGTATAGATTCAACAGCTACATTTGAGAAAGCGCTTAAGTTTGCTGAAGGGTTTATACCGGAGTGTGCTGCAAGATTAGAGCATTACACTGCTGAAAGACCCTTATTTGATATGTTCAGTGTTGAAGATGAAATTAAAAAAGCATTAGAGCGAAAGGTACCTCTAAAATCAGGTGGATATTTGATTTTTGACCAAACTGAGGCAATGACCACCGTGGATGTAAATACCGGTGGTTTTGTTGGACATAAAAATCTAGAAGAAACAATTTTTAAAACCAATCTAGAGGCTGCGCAAGCCATCGCTCGACAACTACAAGTTAGAAATTTGGGCGGCATTATTATTATCGATTTCATTGATATGGAAGAGATTGAACATCGTGAACAAGTTTTGCGTACCTTAGAAAAAGCGATGGCTGCCGACCGAGCTCGACATAATATCTGTGCTGTTTCTGAGCTGGGATTGGTGGAAATGACACGCAAACGAACTCGAGAAAGTTTGGGGCATATTCTGTGTGAGCCTTGTCCGAGTTGTGATGGCAAAGGTTATCTCAAAAGCGCTGAAACAGTTTGTTATGACATTTTCCGTGAAATTTTACGTGAAGCAAAACAGTATGAGAGTCGTCAATTTTTGGTATTAGCATCACAAGATGTCATTGATCGTTTAAACGATGAAGATTCAACTAATGTTGCGGAGTTAGAACAATTTATCGGCAAACAAATTCTGTTTCAATGTGAACAACAATATGGTCGTGAGCAGTTTAACGTGGTGTTAATGTAATCCATGTCATTATTTCGCCGTAGTATTCATATTGCGAGTAAGCAAGTTTATTATTTACTGGTTGCTCTATTGGTATTGACGCTAATGGCGGCAGGTTCGATGCTGTGGTTATCAGATGCGATCGATAAACGTAATGACGAGGTAGAAGCCTGGGCCAGCAAGCAATTAGGTTATCCGATTGAAATAGGAAATACTGAGCTCTATTGGTTAGATCTTGTGCCGAAATTACATGTTCATAATATGCATGTTCTACAACAAGATCAGGTTAGTTCTTTATTAGATTTAGAGCATATATATTTAGCTCTGGATCTGTGGGAGAGTCTCCAGCAAGGGCAAGTTGTATTAAAAAATCCTAAACTAACGGGATTGACGATAGGCCTAACACGAATAGAAACTGGCGAGTTTCGCTTAACGGGGTTAGCCGAGTCGGAATTAAAAAGTGATTTTTCACTGGATTGGTATAAATGGTTTTCTTTGCTGAAACGATTCGATTTAGATGCCATATCTGTAAATTACACAGATATGATAAATGCTAATTTATCAGGCAAATATCAAATAAATAATGCTATTGTTTCGCATGAAAAAGATAATTGGAAAACAACAACAAATATACAATTACCTGAGACATTTGGTCAGTCAATAGCCTTTAGTGGTGATCTAAACTGGTCTGAGCAGGATGCTCAAATAGAGGCATGGAACTGGCAGCTTGTGACAAAAGGTGTGGTTTTAGGACCATTATTAAAGCAGGTTGAATTTTCTGGTTTAACTATTGAAGACGGTTTGGCTTCACTTAATATCAAAGCACAAGGTATTAAATATCAAGCCTCAACAGTTGAAGCTGTTGTTGATATCACGCGTAGTAAGCTTGTTTCTATTGATGTAAAGAATAATAACTCGGTGCTTATTGAACAACTTCAAGGCCAATTTTCATGGCAGCAAGATGATAAAGGTTGGCAACTGTCAGGTCAGGATGTAGTGCTAGATCTTAATGATGAAAAATGGCCACTAACAAACTTTAATCTTAAGCGAGATGCTGCTGGAACCCTCACTGCAGAAACCAGTTATCTACGTTTAAGCGATTTAACCGCCATCGCTTTATTAACAAAAACGTTACCCGACGCCTTACGGCAACAAAAACCAGCTGGAGACATAACATCTGCACAGCTTGAATATGACTTGGCGACAAATGAAATTAAAAAAATGTCAGGGAGCCTAGAGGATTTTACAATTTTACCTTGGCAAGACATTCCAGGAGTAACAGGCTTAACAGCGACAATTGATTGGAATGAAGATAGCGCTGAAGTGAATTTAGATAGTCATCAACTCACCTTGTACCCAGAAAAATGGCTTAAGGACGCGGTGTTTTTTGATTCTCTTTCAGGACAGGTGCATTGGCAGCGAGGTGAAAATTGGCAAGTTACACTATCAGAGCTACATCTGTGGAATGATGATCTTACTTTGCAGTTAGATGGTGAGATTAAACATGATAGCGGCGTGAATAATTCTGATTTAACGATAAAGCTAGATCAAGTAGATCTTAAGCACTGGCAAAAGTATGTGCCACAAACGATGTTAGACAATGATTTTAAATCATGGTCAAAAGCAGCATTTGTCGCTGGTAAAGTCACTGATGGCGATATTCATTTAAAGGGTAAGCTTGCTGATTTTCCGTTTGATAAAAAAACGCATCAGGGCCAGTTTGATATGAAGCTTAATGTTACCGGTGTACAGTTACATTATGCACCTGACTGGCCCGACTTAATGAAATTAACGGGTACAATAACGGGTAAAAATAATCAGCTTGATATTCATAGTACGCAAGGAACAATTGCCGGTTTTAATATTGCTAAAGTGGAAACTACAATTCAAAATTATATTCAAGGCGAGTCACTTTTAACAACAGATGCTTTTTTAGTTGGCACAACACAACAGACACTAGACTTTTTACAAAACAGTCCGTTAAAAGAACGATTTGGTTCAGTCGCTGATGTGATGACAGCTAAAGGTAATAGTGATATTAAACTAGCGTTAAGTGTGCCTTTATCAGAGCCGGAAAATTCACTAGCGAATGGTTATATCAGTTTTAAACAAAGTGAACTATTTAATCCTGAGCTTCCAAAATTTAATTTATCTGAAGTTGAAGGTAAGTTACAGTTTAATAATGACGGCGTTTTAGGTGAAGGGCTTAAAGCAACATTATTGCAACAAGCCGTGCTAATTAATATTGCCCCTGAGAGTGACGAAACTGCGATCGACATTAAAGGAAAAATTGCAGTCGAAAACGTAAATGAAACTTGGCCAAATACCTTGCCAAAGTATATTTCGGGACAGACAAATTATCAGGCTACATTATCGGTATATGAAAAGACATTAGGTGAGTTTGAGCTGGATGTTGCTATTAATTCAGATTTAGTAGGTATTGGCATTGATATGCCGGCCCCCTTAGGTAAAAAATCAGAACATCAGGTAAAAACACACGTATCAGTTGATCATTTGGATGAAGATTTAGTTTATTCCGCGGCTTATGGTGAGTCTTTAAATGCAAAAGTATTACCAACCAACAAAGGTAGTTGGCGTGGTGAAATTCGCTTTGGGCAAGGTAAAGCGATATTGCCGACCTTGGGTATGGTTGTGAAAGGACAATTAGCTGAGCTTTCTATTGATGACTGGTTATCGTGGCAGGAACAATTGCCAGAAGGTAATGAGGAATCAGTAGTTGATTACATTGATTTAGTTTCGATGAATATTGATCATATTGACGCGTACCAACAGACGATTAGCGGATTAGCATTTACAGCAGAGCGAGCAGCGCAGGATTGGCGAATCAGCCTACATTCAGATCAACTGAAAGGAAATATTAATTGGCCGCATAACTTAGCGAGCGATGCCGTATTAATTATGGATTTTGATCACGTCTACCTTAATACGAAAACAGAAGAAACAATCGAGCAAGAACTGTCGATGGAAAACATTAAGCCGACTCAGCCACAAGCTAGAACAACATTATGGCCAAGTATTAATTTTCATACCAAACAAATACACGTCGATGAAATGAAGTTAGGTGAGCTGAATCTTCAAGCTACAAGACATCAAACAAGTTGGGTGGTTGATGCGGCAATTTTGAAATCCGAGACGATAAATGCAAGTGTAAAAGGGCAATGGCAGCAATTGGAACGTGGTGATGAGAGTCGCTTTACAGTAAATGCTTCCAGTGATGATTTTCGGGGGCTATTAGCTGATTTAGGTTATCAACAAGTGGCAGAAGCTGAGAGAGTGGACATTCGAGCTGATTTAAGTTGGCCAAACAGTCCGTTAGATTTTTCTCGTGATGTCAGCATCGGTCAACTTACCTTAGATGTCGGTAAGGGCCGCCTAATAGAAGTGGAGCCTGGTGCCGCTGGCCGCATCTTTGGTTTATTAAGTGTGGCAACTATTCCCAGAAGATTGTCCTTAGACTTTACTGATTTATTTGGTAAAGGTTTTAGTTTTGATGCTATCAATGGCAGTTTTGGTCTTGAGAGTGGCGTCGCTTATACTGATGACTTATCGATGAAAGGACAATCAGCAACGATTGATGTTGTAGGTTCAGCCGACTTAATAGGTGAAACCTATGATCAAACCCTCAAAATAATACCGAATGTTTCGTCAACGTTGCCGTTTGCAGGTGCTGTGGCTGGTGGACCGATAGGTCTAGCTGTTGGCACCGGGATCCTGATTGTTGACAAAATCGCAGGTGAATTGTTTGGTAAAGAAATTGTAAATTTGATTAGCTATAGTTATAAACTCGATGGCCCATGGGATGAGCCGCAGCTTAAATTTGTAAAACCTCTATCAAACTAGAATCTGGTATGATGCTCTCTTTGTAGTAACTAACTTAGCCTTTTTAATGTCATCGTCAGTAATTGAACAAGTCAATCAGCAACTCCTTGTACCTGCAGGTTTAACAGAAAATGATGTGGAGCAAGCTTTATCTATTACCTTAAGTGGTGGTGTGGACTATGCTGATTTATATTTTCAGCAATCACGTCATGAAAATTGGTCATTAGAAGACGGCATTGTCAAAGATGGCGGTTACCATATTGAACAAGGTGTAGGTGTTCGCGCTTGTAGTGGTGAAAAAACAGGTTTTGCTTATTCAGATGATTTAATTCTACCCGCGCTAATTGATGCAGCTAAAGCAGCTCGTTCAATCTCACGACAGGGTGAAGATAAACAAGTTCAAGCATGGCAGCGTGCTCAAGCCCCTAAACTATATTCTAGTGATGATCCTTTAGCTGTTTTATCAGCCGAACAAAAATTAGCTCTTTTGCGACAAGCAGATGCTGCTGCAAGGCAAGCTGACCCACGCGTAACACAAGTCAATGTCAGTTTGGCCGGTGGTTTAGATACCATACTTATTGCTGCAAGTGATGGTACTTTTGCGGCAGATATTCGTCCTTTAGTACGTATGAATGTCAGCGTGATTGTCGAATCTAATGGTCGTCGTGAACGTGGTGCTGCTGGTGGCGGACGCCGTTTAGATTATCGTTATTTCCAAGATAATGATTTAGCAACAACTTACGCGAAAGAAGCCGTACGTCAAGCATTGGTAAATTTAGAAGCCGTGGATGCACCAGCAGGTACAATGCCGGTCGTTCTAGCGTCGGGTTGGCCGGGTGTTTTACTACATGAAGCGGTTGGTCATGGTTTGGAAGGTGATTTTAATCGTCGAGGTACCTCAGCTTTTTCAGGAAGATTAGGTGAAATGGTAGCGTCACCGATATGTACTGTTGTTGATGATGGCACCATGCAATATCGACGTGGATCACTGAGTGTTGATGATGAAGGTGTGCCAACTGAAAATACTACTTTGATTGAAAACGGCAAATTAACTGCATATATGCAGGACAAACATAACGCTCGATTAATGGGATCTAAAAGTACTGGAAATGGCCGCCGTGAATCTTATGCTCATTTACCGATGCCTAGAATGACAAATACCTATATGTTGCCAGGTGAAAGTGAAGCTGAAGAAGTAATCGCTTCAGTAGACAAAGGTTTGTATGCCGTCAACTTTGGTGGCGGTCAAGTAGATATTACTTCCGGTAAGTTTGTATTTTCTACTAGCGAAGTTTATATGATAGAAAAGGGTAAAATTACTCATCCGGTAAAAGGAGCCACATTGATCGGCAATGGTCCAGAAGTAATGGGTCGAATCAGTATGGTGGCTAATGATCTTAAGTTAGATACCGGTGTAGGAAACTGTGGCAAAGAAGGTCAGAGTGTCCCAGTAGGCGTAGGACAGCCGACATTAAAAATAGATGCATTAACAGTGGGTGGAACAGCGTAATAATGGCAAACAAACATAAGGCGATTGCCTTAATTTCAGGTGGTTTAGATTCTCTTTTAGCTGTGCGAGTATTGCAAGAGCAGGGTATCGAAGTAGAAGGCATTAATTTTTATACTGGCTTTTGCGTTGAAGGCCATACCCACGCGATCCGTAATAATGATAGAGACAAACAAAAGCGTAACAATGCCTTATGGGCCGCTGAACAATTAGGCATCAAGCTGCATATTGTTGATGTAATTGAAGAATACAAAGATGTCTTGCTGAATCCTAAACATGGCTATGGTGCCAATATGAACCCCTGTTTAGACTGCAAAGTATTTATGGTTAGTAAAGCTGTCGAGTGGGTAAAAGAAAATCATAAAAATGGCTTTGATTTTATTATTACCGGTGAAGTTATTGGTCAGCGACCTATGTCACAACGAAAACAAACCATGCCGATCATCGCCAAAGAGTCGGGCGCTGATGATATTTTATTAAGACCGTTATGTGCCAAAAACCTACCTGCAACGAAACCAGAACTTGAAGGTTGGGTTGATCGTGAAAAACTCTATGACTTTAGTGGCCGTAACCGTAAACCACAAATGGCATTAGCAAAAGAGTTTGGCTTTACTGACTATGCATCACCTGCTGGTGGGTGTTGTTTCCTCACCGATAAAAACTATTCTGATAAGTTAGTTGATTTGTGGGAAGGGCGTGGCAGTCGTGAATATGAAATGGACGACATCATGTTGCTTAAAGTTGGACGACATGTCAGACCTAAACCAGAATTTAAGTTAATTATTGCTCGTGATGCGGGTGAAAGTAAGTTTTTAGAGGGTTATCGAAAACAATTTATTACCATTCAAGTGACCAGCCATAATGGCCCATTGACCTTGATTGATGGAGATATTAAAGCTGATGATCTTGAAATGGCAGCGGGCATTGTTGCTCGTTATGGTCAGGGACGAGATGCAGAACAAGTTGAAGTTGAGATTGCAATACCTGGTGAAGAGAAACAACAACGTCAGATCAAACCATTGTCTGTTGAAGCGGTACTTAAGGAGTGGCATGTATGAGTGAACATCATCTAGATGCTAGACGACTGTTATGTCCGATGCCTGTTATCAAAACTCAAAATAAAGTTAGTGATTTAAATGTTGGTGATATATTACATGTCGCCTGTACCGACCCTGGCGTATTAAGTGATATTCCTGCTTGGGCGCGTATTAATGGCCATGAGGTGATTTCTCAACAAGAGAATGAAGATGAAATAATAATCACTGTTAGGGTGGGTAGCTAATAAAAAATATTTTGGTGCAAAACATACTTGTTTTGCATCATTATGGTGCGTATTATTGGCGCACCTTGTGTTAAACAGTTGATTTTTAATAATGTAAAAATTGGCTTGATTTGTGCTGTAGAGCACTCATGTATTTTTGCACCTACATAGTGCAGTAATTTTTATTGGAGAATTCAATGTCAGTCGAAAATGTGCTTCAAATGATCAAAGATGAGGAGGTTCAATTTGTTGACTTCCGTTTTACCGATACACGCGGTAAAGAACAACACGTAACGTTCCCTGCTCATACTATCGATGAAGATACTTTCACAGAAGGTAATATGTTTGATGGTTCATCAGTAGCTGGTTGGAAGGGTATTAACGAATCAGATATGATTTTAATGCCAGATCCTGAAACTGCAGTTTTAGATCCATTCATGGATGACAACACACTAATTATTAGTTGTGATGTTATCGAACCAGCAACGATGCAAGGTTATGAACGTGACCCACGTAGTGTTGCTCACCGTGCTGAAGCACATATGCAGTCAACTGGTTTGGCTGATGAGGCTTTCTTCGGCCCTGAAAATGAATTTTTTGTTCTTGACGATGTTCGTTGGGGCAGCGATATGTCAGGTTCATTCTTTAAAATAGATTCTGATGAGTCTTCTTGGAATACTGAAAAAGTTTATGCTGACGGTAACAAAGGTCACCGTCCAGGCGTAAAAGGTGGTTACTTCCCAGTACCTCCAGTCGATTCTTTACAAGATATCCGCTCTGCAATGTGTTTAACATTGGAAGAAATGGGTCAAGTTACTGAAGTTCATCACCATGAAGTAGCGACAGCGGGCCAATGTGAAATCGGTTCTAAGTTTAATACTTTAGTGAAGAAAGCTGACGAAGTACAACAACTAAAATATGTTGTTCATAATGTTGCTCACGCCTACGGCAAAACAGCGACCTTTATGCCTAAACCATTAGTTGGTGATAACGGTAACGGTATGCACGTTCATATGTCTTTATTTAAAGATGGTGAAAACTTATTTGCTGGTAATAAATATGGTGGTTTATCTGAAACTGCTTTGTATTACATCGGTGGTGTTATCAAACATGCTAAAGCATTGAATGCATTCACTAACTCAAGTACAAACAGCTACAAACGTTTAGTACCAGGTTTTGAAGCTCCAATTATGCTGGCTTATTCTGCACGTAACCGCTCAGCATCAATTCGTATTCCTTTTGTAAATAATCCAAAAGGCCGTCGTATTGAAGTACGTTTTGGTGATTCAACTGCAAACCCATATTTAGCATTTGCTGCTTTATTAATGGCGGGTCTTGACGGTATTAAAAACAAGATCCACCCTGGTGATGCGATGGATAAAGATTTGTATGACTTGCCACCAGAAGAAGAAGCGGCAATTCCACAAGTTTGTTATTCATTAGATCAAGCGTTGGACGCATTAAATGAAGATCGTGAGTTCTTGACTGACGGCGGTGTATTTACTGACGACATGATCGATGCCTTCATCGAACTTAAGATGGAAGAAGTCACTCGTTTACGTATGGAAACTCACCCTGCTGAGTTTGATTTATACTACAGCGTATAATTCGACTTTCGGGTTAGAACTATAAAAAACGCCTCCTTTATGGAGGCGTTTTTTTATGTCTAACATTTATAGCTAATTTACTTGTAGGTGAGTGATTTGGCGGTAGTTGCACAACCAGCTGGCTTAGCCTATGCTTTGCTTATGAAATTTCACTATTTATTATTATGTTGTGTTGTTATGACTGCCCAGGCAGAGGTATACCGTTTGGTAGACAAAAATGGTAATGTGATTTTTTCAGATCAACCTCATCCTGATGCCGAAAAAATAGAAATAGACACCTTACCGTCATACACTCCCGTTGCAATTCCTGAAACCTTGAGTGAAGAACAGCAAGAAGGTGATGAGGTTCCTCGTTATAAAGTGACAATACTCACACCGGCCAATGATGAAACAGTTCGTAATAATGCCGGTCTTGTTAATATCAACGCAAAGGTTACACCGCCACTAGATCAAGATAGAAACGATCAATTAACGATTAAATTAGATGGTCAAACCTTAGGCGAGCCCAGCACATCGCCAAACTTTACTTTATCCGAAGTAGAACGAGGCACACATACAGTCCAAGTTGTCGTCGTTGATAAAGATAAAAAAACAATCAAATCGAGTAAAACTATCACCTTCCATCTTCAACGTATTGCCGTGGCACCAAGAAGAGCACCCCGTTAATTTATATATGCGCACTATTATGGTGCGGTATAATCTAGTCCAGCTAGCTATTTGCTTATTACCTGGACAGTCAATGTCTATAAAATAATATTTACTTGTTAAATTACAATTGCTTGTATGGTTTCCCTGCTAGATATAATAATGTTGGTGCATTCTTTGCTCTGTACTTTTAATGAATAAATCACAAACAAAAACGTTGCCATGACAAAATCACTCTCGTGCCAAGAGATAATTGAAAACCTGAGTACTGCTTTAGTGGTCATGGATACTTCTTTGCGCGTGTTATCGCTCAACGCTGCGGCTGAGGTTTTGTTTGCAATGAGTCAGCGCCAAGCTGTCAATATTCCATTTCAAACTTTGCTGCCAGGGGAAAGTGAGTTATTTGTCAGTCTGCAAAGAGTAAAACAAACGACTCAATCATTGATAGAGCATGAAGTTAAGTTATACCTTCCTAGTGCGGGTGAAATTGTCGCCGATTGTGCTATTAACTTGATAGAACGTGATACTCAAACATTTATATTGTTGGAATTAACACAACTCGACTTTCAGCAAAGCATCAGTCGTGGAGAAAGTTTGCATACCCAGCAACAGGTTTTGCGTGGCCTTGCTCATGAAATAAAAAATCCCTTGGGTGGAATTAGGGGCGCGGCACAACTATTGGAGCGTCAATTAGATTCTGATGATTTAAAGGAATACACCAAAATCATTATTAGTGAAGCAGACCGTTTGCAGAACTTGATGAGCAAGATGTTAGGTCCGTACCAGCAGTCAGATAAAACGACCATCAATATTCATGAGATTTTGCAGCGAGTTAGACAGTTAGTTGATGTTGAAGTTGATGAACGGCTTCGGTTTATAGGGGATTATGATCCAAGTATTCCAGATATGTATGCTGATTTTGACCATTTGGTTCAAATATTTCTTAATATCATTCGCAATGCAGTACAGGCTTTAAATGGTGTAGGTCGCATTATTTTACGAACCCGAGTTCAACGGAATATTATCATTGAGAAACAACATCATCGTTTAGGCGTGTTAGTTGAAGTTGAAGATAATGGTCCGGGGGTTGCACCAAATTTACAAGATAGTTTGTTTTATCCGATGGTGACTGGTCGTGCCGAAGGTACAGGTTTGGGACTATATTTAGTCCAAAACTTAGTCCAGCGTAATGCCGGTACGGTTTCATGTTCTAGCAAACCTGGACAAACAATATTTTCAATCATATTTCCTTTGGAGTTAGATAGTGGCAGCTAAACCTGTTGTTTGGATAGTTGATGATGATCGATCAATAAGATGGGTCTTACAAAAAGCGATTGAAGCGGTCGAGATTACGGTACGTGCGTTTGAAAGTGCTGATTTGGTTTTAGAAGAACTGAAACAAGATCTACCGGACGTTTTAGTCAGTGATATAAGAATGCCAGGTATTGATGGTTTACAAATGCTGGCAGAAGTAAAAGAACATTATCCAGACCTACCGGTCATTATCATGACAGCATATTCAGATCTTGATAGTGCAGTATCTGTTTATGAAGGTGGGGCATTCGAATATTTACCTAAACCCTTTGATGTTGATGAAGCGGTAGAACTCGTACAGCGGGCGATTACCCATAGTAAAGAAACACATCAGGAAGTTAGTGACGATGATATTAACTTAGGCAGTGAAATTATTGGTGAAGCGCCTGCCATGCAAGAAGTCTTTCGAGCTATTGGCCGTCTTGCTCGATCGAATATAACAGTCTTAATTAATGGCGAGTCTGGTACAGGTAAAGAACTGGTTGCACATGCTTTGCACAAACATAGTCCAAGAAGAACATCACCGTTTATTGCTTTAAATATGGCCGCGATACCTAAAGAACTAATGGAATCAGAGTTGTTTGGTCATGAGAAAGGTGCGTTTACCGGTGCTCATACACAACGCAAGGGACGATTTGAGCAGGCTGATGGTGGGACTTTATTCCTCGATGAAATTGGTGATATGCCAATGGAATTACAAACCCGTTTATTACGTGTTTTATCGGATGGTGAGTTTTTTAGGGTCGGTGGTCATAGCGCGGTTAACGTTGATGTTCGTATTATTGCCGCAACCCATCAAAATCTTGAACAACGTGTAGAGCGAAGTGAATTTCGGGAAGATTTATTTCATCGTTTAAATGTCATACGTATACAGATCCCTGCTTTACGTGAACGACGTGAAGATGTGCCCGTATTAGCCAACTATTTCTTAAACTTAGCGGCACGCGAACTTAATATGTCAGCCAAAGCAATGTCACCAGAGGTTGAGAATTATTTAATGCAATTGCCATGGCCAGGCAATGTCCGTCAATTAGAAAACACCTGTCGTTGGTTAATGGTGATGGCACCCGGGCAGATTGTGCAAATAGATGATTTGCCGACAGAGTTGGCCAATGGCAGCAATGAATCAACGAGCCGAGATGACTGGCAACATTTATTTAGACAATGGGCATCAGCAAAAGCATTATCCGGACAAGAAGGCGCGCTTTCCGATGTTATTCCGCAAGTGGAACAATTGTTGATGGAAGTGGCCTTAGAAAAAACGGCAGGCAAACGCCAAGAAGCAGCAAAATTACTTGGTTGGGGGCGAAATACCTTAACTCGTAAATTAAAAGAACAATAATCAAAAATCACCTTGCAGATGAGCATCTCTGTATGTATAATTCTTATCTTTCTGGTGCGGGGTGGAGCAGTCTGGTAGCTCGTCGGGCTCATAACCCGAAGGTCGTTGGTTCAAATCCAGCCCCCGCTACCAAAAGTTAAAAATGCATAACCCCAACATTGGGGTTTTTGTTTTTCTGGAGATTGAAACTGGGCCCGTAGGCCCTTTTTTTTTACGTAATTATGGCTGTAGCAGATCAAGTTGAACAATTAATAGAAGCTTCTATAGAGTCGTTAGGCTACGAAGTCGTGGGCGTGGAATATAACAAGAATGGCCAGGATACGATTTTACGTATTTATATCGATTCAGAACAAGGCATATCGGTAGAAGACTGTGAGCGTGTCAGCCATCAAGTGAGTGGCATACTTGATGTTGAAGAGCCGATTAGTGCGGCATATTCATTAGAAGTATCATCGCCTGGTTTTGATCGACCGCTGTTTAAAACAAAAGATTTTGAACGTTTTACTGGCAGTGAGGCAAAAATTTCGATGAAATTACCGATAAATGGCCGTCGTAATTTTAAAGGTCTGTTGCAAGGTTTTAGTGACGGAAATATATTGATTGAAGTTGATGGTGAAGTCTATGACTTACCATTAACGAAGTTGGCGAAAGCAAGACTTATTGCCTGAATAGGGTATTATTAACGGTTACTGTGAAATGTTTGGATCGTTCGATTTATTGATTGAAGATCTACTGAGGGCATAATGGACAATAAAGAAATTTTACTGGTTGTAGATGCGGTCTCTAATGAAAAAGACTTGCCTAAGGAAGTAATTTTCCAAGCGATAGAGTCTGCGTTAGAAATGGCGACACGGAAACGTTATGACATGGAGCTAGATGCTCAGATAGTGATTGATCGTGAAACGGGTGACTATGACACTTTCCGCCAGTGGCTGATTGTTGATGATAATGATGAAGAGTTTGAGTCAGAAGATACTCAAATTAAATTATCTGACGCATTAATAAAAGAAGAGTCCGCTGAAATTGGTGCTTATATCCGTGAAGCAATGGAATCAGTAGAGTTCGGTCGTATTGCGGCACAAACAGCTAAACAAGTGATTGTTCAGAAAGTGCGTGAAGCAGAGCGTGCTCAAGTAGTCGAGCAATACCAAGAAAAATTAGGTCAGATGATCTACGGTACCGTCAAGCGCGTTGAGCGAGGTAATATTTTACTTGATCTTGGTGGTAATGCCGAAGCATTGGTTCCACGTGAAGAAATGATCCCAAGAGAAAGCTTCCGCACTGGTGACCGTGTTCGTGGTTATCTAAAAGAAATTCGCACAGAAGGTCGAGGTCCACAACTGACAGTTAGTCGTATTGCACCTGAACTTTTGGTGGAATTGTTCCGTTTAGAAGTGCCCGAAATCAGTGATGATATGATTGAAATTAAAGGGGCCGCTCGTGATCCTGGCTTACGTGCAAAAATTGCCGTACTTGCTAAAGAATCGCGTATTGATCCTATTGGTGCATGTGTTGGTATGCGTGGTTCACGTGTTCAAGCTGTCACCAATGAATTAGCAGGTGAGCGAGTTGATATCATTTTGTGGGATGAAGATCCTGCACGTTTTGCTATCAACGCGATGGCACCGGCTGAAGTATTATCTATTGTTGTTGATGAAGATGCTCACAGTATGGATATTGCTGTTGATGATGAACAGCTTTCTCAAGCTATTGGTCGTGGCGGTCAAAATGTACGATTGGCTAGCCAACTGACCGGTTGGGAATTAAATGTTATGTCCTCAGCAGATGCTGATCAAAAAGCAGAATCTGAAATTGGTGAGTTAATCAAAACATTCATGAAAGATTTGGATGTGGATGAAGATGTTGCTTTGATTCTTGCACAAGAAGGTTTCTCAAGCCTTGAAGAAGTCGCTTACGTGCCTGAGCAAGAAATGCTTGAAATTGAAGAGTTTGATGCGGATATCGTGACTGAATTACGTTCACGTTCACGTGATGTATTGTTAACTCAGGCTATCGCTAATGAAGAACAATTAGAATCGGCTGAACCGGCCAAAGACCTTCTCGAGATGGAAGGCATAACGCAAGAGTTAGCATTAACACTTGCAAGTAAAGGTATCGCGACCGTAGATGATTTGGCTGAACAAGCAGTTGATGAACTTATTGAAATCGAAGGTATTGACGAAAAGCAAGCAGCTACCTTGATCATGAAAGCACGTGAATCATGGTTTGCTGATGAAGAAACAGGGGCAGGGGAGTAGTCAATGAGCGATATGATGGTTAAAGATTTAGCCGGCACGGTAGGCATTACTGCCGAACGTTTGGTTGAACAATTAAATGAAGCAGGCATTAAAGTGTCTAAGCCCGATGATCAGATTACTGAAGAGCAAAAGCAAACTTTATTGAGTTTTTTGCAAGACCGTCATGGCAAAGCGTCAGATGATACGGTTGCTGCACCTAAAAAAATCACCTTAAAACGCAAGTCGACAAGTGAAATTAAACTGGCAGGTGCTGCACGACGTGGTGGCAAAAGCGTGAGTGTTGAAGTTCGTAAAAAACGCACTTATGTAAAACGCAGTCCAGCTGAAGAAGCTGAAGCGGCAGCCGAATTGCTTAAGCAACAAGAAGCTGAAGCAAAAGCGATTGAAGACGAAAAGCTTGAACAAGCGCGATTGGTTCAAGAAGAAGTTGAACGTCAGCAGCAAGAAGAAGCAGAAAAGCAAAAATTAGAAGCGGAAGAAACTGAACGTGAAGCCGCTGCTGTGGCATCTGCAGTTGAAGCTGAAAATGATGCAGCTGAAGAAGCGCGTCTAGCGGCTGAAGAAGAGAAAAAAGCTTTAGCAGAAGAAGCGAAGCAAGAAAAAGAAAAAGCAAAAAAAGCGCCAAAAACAGCTAAGAAAGAAACAAAAGAAACAAAAGAAACAAAAAAAGAAGCTAAAAAGCCTGCTGAGCCAGTATTGACAGCGTCGCAAATTGCACATAAAAAACTTGAAGAAGCCGATGCTAAACGCCGGGCAGCTAATTTAGCTAGAGTTGAAGCTGAACGTGCATTAAAAGAACGCAAAAAAGCTCGTTTAGAAGAGGCTGAGCTAGAAAAAGAAAGAGCCAAAGCTAAAGTTATAGCCGATAAACAGGCAAAAGAGAAACAAGCAGCACGTAAGACCAAAGAAAAAACTGCAACACCAGCAAGTACACCGGCAGCAGCACCAAGTTCAAAAGACAAGCCTGGCCGTAAAGGCGGACATCGTGATGATAAGTTTGAACGTAAAGAGCTTCATGTGACTAAAGGTAAGGCTGGCCGTCGTAAGAAGAAAAAAGGTGTGCCTCGCCAAACTTCACCACAAATTGAAACTTCAACAGAACATGGTTTTTCAATGCCAACAGAACCTGTGGTTTATGAAGTTGAAGTTCCAGAAACAATCAGTGTCTCGGAACTAGCGTTACGTATGTCTGTGAAAGCAGCTGAGGTGATTAAAGCCTTGATGGGCTTAGGTACAATGGCCACGATTAATCAAGCACTTGATCAAGATACAGCAGTGATTGTGGTTGAAGAAATGGGTCACACCGCGATACCAACTCAAGATAATGAAATAGAGTTAGCCTTAGAATCAACACCAGAAGATGTGGGTGAGTTAAGTAGTCGTGCACCTGTTGTTACGGTGATGGGCCATGTCGATCACGGTAAAACATCATTGCTTGATTATATTCGAACTACCAAAGTAACCAGTGGTGAAGCGGGTGGTATTACCCAGCATATTGGTGCTTATAAAGTTAAAACAAGCCGCGGCGAAATCGCTTTCTTAGATACACCAGGTCATGCTGCGTTTACTGAAATGCGATTACGTGGTGCAAAAGTAACTGATATTGTCATTCTTGTTGTGGCTGCGGATGATGGTGTGATGCCTCAAACGATTGAAGCAGTGCAACACTCAAAAGCCGCTAATTCAGTATTGATCGTTGCAGTAAACAAAATTGATAAAGATGATGCAAACCCGGAACGTGTTAAACAAGAATTAGCTAATCATGAAGTAATTCCAGATGACTGGGGTGGTGATGTTCAATTTATCCCTGTTTCAGCGATAACCGGTCAAGGTATCGACGATTTATTAGAAGCGATTTCATTGCAAGCCGAAATGATGGAGTTAACGGCTCCAACTGAAGGACCTGCAAAAGGTGCTGTTATCGAAGCGCGTTTAGATAAAGGCCGTGGTACGGTTGTGACTGTTCTAGTACAAAGCGGTACATTGAAGAAAGGCGATATTGTAGTTGTCGGTCAAGAGTATGGCCGTGTGCGTGCATTGTTCAACGAACAAGGTGAAGCAATGAAAGAAGCAGGGCCTTCAACACCAGTTGAAGTGCTTGGTTTGTCAGGCACACCAAGTGCTGGTGATGAGTTGCAAGTAGCACCTGATGAACGTAAAGCTCGTGAAATTGCTAACTTCCGCTTAACTAAAGCACGTGAACTGAAAATGGCTCGACAACAAGCTGCCAAGTTGGATGAAATGTTCAGCAAAATGGAAAGTGGTGATGTTAAAACGCTTAACGTTATGGTTAAAGCAGATGTACATGGTTCTGCAGAAGCCGTTAGTCAAGGCCTGACAAAACTATCTACCGATCTAATAAAAGTAAGAGTTATTGCATCGGGCGTTGGTGGTATTAACGAAACTGATGCGTCATTGGCTGCATCATCAAATGCAATTCTAATTGGTTTTAATGTGCGCGCAGATAATGCGGCTCGTAAAATCATTGCTGAGAAAGGCTTGGACGTTCAATACTTCAGTATTATTTATGATCTATTAGATGTTGTAACCAATGCCATGACAGGTATGTTAGATCCTGTCTACAAAGAAGAAATTATTGGTCTAGCTCGTGTTGACGACGTTTTCAGTTCACCGAAATTTGGTGATATTGCCGGTTGTTTGGTTACTGAAGGTACAATTAAACGTAGTAATCCTATCCGTGTTTTACGTGATAATGTGGTTATATATGAAGGTGAATTAGAGTCATTACGTCGCTTTAAAGATGATGTTAATGAAGTTCAATCAGGTGTTGAGTGTGGTATCGGTGTGAAAAACTACACTGATGTTAAAGCTGGCGATCAGATTGAAGTCTTTGAACGTGTATTAATGAAACCAGCGTTGTAAACTGATGGCAAGAGAGTTTAGTCGAACAAACCGAATCAGCGAGGTCGTCATGCGCGAACTTGCACAAATGATTCAACATGAGGTTTCTGATCCACGCGTAGGCATGGTGACGGTGTCTCATGTTGATGTCACTTCTGATTTGAAATATGCCAAAGTGTTCATTACTCGTTTAGACGGTTTTGAAACTGAGCAAGATGTAAAAGAATGTTTGAAGGGTTTGACTAATGCGGCAGGTTTTTTGCGCCGAGGTTTAGCAAAACGTGTCGAACTTAGGGCAATACCTGAATTACGATTTATGTATGACAAATCATTAGAACACGGTTTTCATATGGATGATTTAATCGCTAAAGCTAACGCAAGCAATACTGACGACTAAAACAATCTATGGGACGTCGTAATAAAAAAGGTCGTGATATCACAGGCATCGTTGTGGTTGATAAACCTAGTGGCAGAAGTTCAAACCATGTTTTGCAGCAAGTCAAACGTCTGTTTGATGCCAAAAAAGCGGGTCATACCGGTAGTTTGGATCCTTTAGCAACAGGTTTGTTACCAATCTGCTTAGGTGAAGCGACAAAAGTATCATCATATTTATTAGATGCCGATAAACGTTATCAAGTGACCTGCCAATTAGGTGTTTTGACCGATAGCGGTGATTCCGATGGTAATGTTATTGAAACTAATACTGTCGCTGAATTTACACAGCAACAGCTAGCAACAATAGTTAGCAAATTTATTGGTCAACAACAACAAGTGCCGCCAATGTATTCGGCGTTAAAACATCAAGGCCAACCACTCTATAAGCTGGCACGCCAAGGCATTGTAGTTGAGCGAAAATCTCGCCAAATTACACTCTATGATATTCAGATATTGGCATGCACTACGGATACATTCACTTTAGATGTAACATGTAGTAAAGGCACTTATATTCGAACATTAGTTGAAGATATTAGTCGTGAGCTAGGCTGTGGTGGTCATGTCACCATGTTAAGACGCATTGAAGTTGCTGGATATCAAGAAGCACAATCAATATCAGTAGAACAACTAGATATACTTGCGCAACAAGAAGGCATTGAGGCTTTAGATAAATGTTTATTGCCAACGGAAGATGCCTTACCAGATTGGCCTGCAATTGATGTGTCAGATGAAATGGTCACTGCCTTACGTTATGGTCAGTCAGTACAAGTAGAGCACGCATTTGAGCGCGCAAATGTACGTTTGTTTGATCAAGAAAAAGCATTTTTAGGTTTAGGCGAAATGTCTGAAACTGGCTTAGTGGCACCCAAACGGGTATTTGTTATTGCGGCAGAGCAGTAAGATGCTTGTTTATATGAGAAAATTTGCGTAAAATGCCGCATCTTTGAAGGGTTGGGTATTTTGGTTGTTTTGACTGAAGTAACCCAGAATTTAACTAGTAGTCTAAATATAAGAAAGACTACGCAAAAAGTTGGAGTTTTTAATGTCTATATCACTTGAACAAAAGCAAGAAATCATCAAAAAACATGGCCGTGGCGAAGGCGATACTGGTTCTGCAGAAGTGCAAATCGCTATCCTTACTGCTCGCATCACAAATTTGGCTGAGCACTTTAAAACAAACATCCATGACCATCATTCACGTCAAGGTTTGTTAAAAATGGTAAGTGGTCGTCGTAAAATGCTTGATTACTTGAAAAAAGCAAATATCACACGTTACCGTGATTTAATCGCAGAATTAGGCTTACGTCGTTAACATTGTTTTCGATAGTTAACTATCTGCAAAAAACGCTGCTTAATCGCATTGCGTATAAATTTATAGTTTGAAAAAAATGCCCCTGAGACTATTACTGGTTTCAGGGGCATTTTTGTTTTGTTGTTTAATTTTTAGCCATGAATAGTCTCATGGCTTTGTCAGTCCAGAGAAAGGAAAAGAAATAGTGAATTCAATAAAAAAGACAGTTCAATATGGCGATCATATTCTAAGTCTTGAAACCGGAAAAATCGCTCGTCAAGCAGGTGGTGCAATCATTGCCAGCCTAGGTGAAACGTCAGTTATGGTGACAGTTGTAGGTAAGAAATCTGTCAAACCTGGCCAAGATTTCTTTCCTTTAACGGTTAATTACCAAGAACGCACTTATGCGGCTGGTAAGATTCCTGGTGGTTTCTTCAAACGTGAAGGTCGTCCTTCAGAAAAAGAAACCTTAACATCACGTTTAATCGATCGTCCATTGCGTCCTTTGTTTCCAAAAGGATTCTTAAATGAAGTGCAAGTGATTGCAACGGTTGTAGCTTTAGATCCAGCAATTGATCCAGATATTCCTGCGATGATTGGTGCTTCAGCGGCTTTAGCGATTTCTGGTCTTCCATTTAATGGCCCAATCGCCGGTGCGCGAGTTGGTTATATTGATGGCAGTTATGTTTTAAACCCAAGCAAAGAACAACTGCTAACAAGTGAATTAGACTTGGTAGTTGCGGGTACTGATAGTGCGGTATTAATGGTTGAATCTGAAGCCTCAGAATTAGCTGAAGAAGTGATGCTTGGTTCAGTCATGTTTGGTCATGAACAATTACAAACTGCAATTAAATTAGTTAAAGACTTAAAAGCAGAAGCGGGTAAAGAAGCATGGGATTGGACAGCAGAAGAAAAAGACCCTGCTATCTATGATGCTGTAAAAGCGAATGCTTATGCTGGTATTGAAAAAGCCTATGCCATCAGCGACAAAATGGTTCGCCAAGATGAATTAGCACAAGTTCGTGATGCTGCCGTTGAAGCCTTAGCAGGCGAAGATGCAGAATTATCAACTGATGATGTTAAAGGCGCATTTTCTAAATTAGAAAAAGAATTAGTACGCGGCCGTATCATTGCAGGTGAACCACGTATTGATGGTCGTGATACAGCAACGGTTCGTCAAGTAACGGTTGAAACAACTGTATTACCACGCGTTCATGGTTCAGCATTGTTTACACGTGGTGAAACTCAAGCGGTAGTTGTGGCAACATTAGGCGCAGAACGTGATGCACAAATGATTGATGCAGTTGAAGGTGAATATCGTGATCGCTTTATGCTTCACTATAACTTCCCTCCATTTTGTGTTGGTGAAACAGGGTTTGTTGGTTCACCTAAACGTCGTGAAATTGGCCACGGTAAATTAGCAAAACGCGGTATTGCTGCGGTAATGCCTTCTGCTGAAGAATTCCCATATGTGGTTCGTGTGGTTTCAGAAATTACTGAATCAAATGGTTCAAGTTCAATGGCTTCTGTTTGTGGTACTAGCTTGGCATTAATGGATGCTGGTGTACCAATCAAAGCACCTGTTGCTGGTATTGCGATGGGCTTGATTAAAGAAGATAACGGTTATGCGGTATTAACCGATATCTTGGGTGATGAAGATCATCTTGGTGATATGGACTTTAAAGTCGCTGGTACTGATAAAGGTATCACTGCTTTGCAAATGGATATCAAGATTGAAGGTATCAACGAAGAAATCATGCGTACAGCATTAGCTCAAGCGCGTGATGGTCGTTTAACTATTCTTGAAACAATGAATGCAAACCTTGCATCACATCGCCAAGAAATGTCTGAATATGCACCTCGCATCATTACACTTAAGATTCACACAGATAAAATTCGTGATGTAATCGGTAAAGGTGGCGCAACCATTCGTGCATTAACTGAAGAAACTGGTGCGGTTATCGATATTCAAGATGATGGTACGGTTATGATCTTCTCGTCTGACTTTAATGCTGGTAAAGAAGCTCAACGACGTATTGAAGATATTACTGCTGAAGTTGAAGTCGGTATGATCTACGAAGGTCGTGTTGCTAAATTGATGGACTTCGGTGCCTTTGTCACAATCTTGCCGGGTAAAGATGGCTTGGTACATATTTCACAAATCTCTGAAGAGCGTGTTGAAAATGTTAGCGATAAATTGTCTGAAGGCGATACTATTCAAGTGAAAGTACTTGAAGTTGACCGTCAAGGCCGTATTCGTCTAAGCATGAAAGCAGTTAATGAAGAAAGTACTGACTAATTAGCACTGTTTTATGTACACTTAAAAGCCTCGTTTATCGAGGCTTTTTTGTATGTACTTTTCATTTAGATCGTGAAGAATAGGTAATAAATGCGTTTTGTTTTAGTATTAGTATTAAGCTTTTGCTCTATGCCGCTTTTAGCTGATCAAATCAGAGTCGCGGCTGCAACAAACTTACGCTATGTTTTACCTGATCTGGCAGAGCAATTTGAGCTACAAACGGGTCATCAAATTGCTATTTCCTATGCGGCTTCGGGTACCTTAACCACACAGATCCAACATGATGCACCATTTGATGTGTTTTTATCCGCTAATCCAGATTATATCGTGCGACTTGTTGAGGCAGGAAAAACGGATGGTGACATCATTGACTATGCTCAAGCACAACTTGCTTTTTATAAAGCTAATCATTCACATTTAAAACTCGACATGGAACTAAAAGGTTTGGCAGAAGCTTTAAATGATGGATCGTTAAATAAAGTGGTGATTGCTAACCCAAAACATGCACCATATGGCCAAGCTGCTGAAAAGGCGTTAAAAAAAGCCGGTATCTGGCAAGCCATTCAAACACATTTATTAATTGCTGAAAATGCTTCTCAGGCGGTTCAGTTTACGATGTCTACTTCAGTTGATGCCGGCTTTGTTCCATACTCCAATGTTATTCAACCTAAGCTGAAAACACGAGGAAGCTACGTAAAACTAGACAACCTATTGCCACAACAAGCAGTATTAATTAAAGGGGCCGTGGCATCATCCACTCAGTTTTTGGAGTTTATCCAATCACAAGTAGCACGTAATATTCTTAGCAATCATGGTTTTGTGGTTAAAGGAAAAGAATAAAGATGGATTGGCAGGCATTTGAGGTCTCGTTAAAGTTAGCCCTGTTAACCAGTGTTAGCTTGTTACCTATCGGTTTAGCTTTGGCTTACCTGCTTGCAAACTCACGGTTTTTTGGTCGTGAACTGCTAGAGGCGGCAATTACTTTGCCCTTAGTTTTGCCACCAACCGTATTAGGTTATTTTTTATTAGTTGGTTTGGATTCAAATAGCTTTTTTGGTGGATTATTTGTTTCTTTAACTGGCCATAGTTTGGCTTTTTCTTTTACCGGCTTATGGTTTGCTTCAATCATTTATAGCTTACCGTTTGCTGTGCAACCGATGTTACGTTCAATGGAGAGTATTGCACCAGAAATTCGTGAAGCAGCATGGTGCAGCGGCCTGTCAAAATGGAAAACCTTTTTTAAAATTGAATTGCCTCTAGCATGGCCCGGCATCGTTACAGCCATGGTATTAAGTTTTTCACATACCTTAGGTGAGTTTGGTGTTGTATTGATGATCGGCGGCAATATCGCTGGAGAGACACGCACTTTATCCATTGCAATTTACGATAGTGTATTAGCCTTTGAAACAGCACAAGCACAATCCATGTCGTTAATATTATTAGGCATTGCCTTGGTATCGATCACCTTAGTCTTTATGTTTAACCGTTCACGTTCTCGATTGGTGCAACTGTAAAATGTTAAAAGTTACTTTACGACAAACCAAACCTATTGCTTTGGATGTGAACCTTCATTGCAATAATGGCGATATATTGGCTTTAGTAGGTCCGTCAGGGGCCGGTAAGTCAACTGTTTTACGATGTATTGCGGGTTTGCATTCATCAAAAACAGGTCAAATTAGTTGTGCTGATCATAAGTGGTTTGATAGCGAAACTAAAACAAATTTGAAACCACAGCAACGTCGAATTGGCATGGTATTTCAACACTATGCTTTGTTTCCACACCTAACGGTGTTTGATAATATTCGCTTGGCATTTTCAAAACAGCAACAAAAGAATCTAGATAAAGTTGATGATTTATTAGCTCGAGTACACCTAACAGGTCTTGCACAACGGTACCCTCATCAACTCTCTGGTGGACAACAACAACGTGTAGCCATCGCTAGAGCATTGGCTCGTGAACCTGATGTTCTATTGCTAGATGAGCCCTTTTCTGCTGTTGATAGAGTGACTAGGCGCAAGTTATACCTAGAATTAAACTCATTAAGACGCAGCCTTGATATGCCCATTGTATTGGTTACTCATGATCTGGATGAAGCAGCAATGTTAGCCGATACGATGGCGGTCATTCATCATGGAAAAACTTTACAACAAGGCACACCAGAACAACTTATGTATCAGCCTGACAATGTTGCGGTGGCGAAACAAGTGGATGTTAGAAATCTATTTGAAGGTCAAATTATCAAGTTAGATGATCGATATCAGTTACGTTGGCATGACATTACTTTAGAATTAGGCCCAAAAGAGGCTATTGATCACACGCAAAATGTTGCTTGGATTATTTCACCTGCTAAAGTTATTTTGCACCAACGTGTTAGACCTTCTCGCGGTGAGCAAGAAAATCCAGTTACCGGTCAGATTGTTGAGATGTTGACATTAAGAGGCATTACAACGGTATTGGTTGCTGTAGCTGAGGCCAACAATTTGGTTATTCAAATGGATGTATCTCAACATGTGGCGGAACGTAATAGCCTAGAAAAAGGCCAACAAATCACCATGTCTATCATCGCAAGTGCTATCCATATAATGAAGAAATAGAATCAATTTTCTTTCCATAGAGCATAATTAATTCTATAATGATAATAATTCTTATTTACATGTATTTTAGTTAATTAACATACTACTTAAAGGTAACGTTAGATGAAAAAAAGCTTAATCAGCTTGCTTGTTTTTGTATTTATTCTGCCAGTGTCACACGCAAAAATGCAGGAAGTGAATATATATTCATATCGTCAGCCTTTTTTAATTGATCCCATTACTGAACAGTTCACTGAAGAAACGGGGATCAAAGTTAATATCATCTACGCCAAAAAAGGCATTGCTGAAAAATTACAACGTGAAGGCAAATACAGTCCAGCAGATCTGGTATTAACCTCTGATTTTAATCGTCTGATTGAGATCACTGAAAAAGGCCTCACTCAATCCGTAGATAGTGAAGTATTAACACAACATATTCCGCCGCAATATCGCGATGATAAAGCACACTGGTTTGCCTTAACGACTCGCGCTAGAGTGATCTATGCCTCTAAAGATCGAATTCAAAATGCAGAGCAACTCAGTTATGAAGATCTTGCATCGGAGACCTATAAGGGCAAAGTCTGTGTTCGCAGCGGTAAGCACCCATATAACATCTCATTAGTTGCCTCGATGATTGCTCATCATGGCGAAGCTGAGACTAAAACATGGTTAATGAAGCTCAAAAATAATTTAGCTCGCAAGCCACAAGGTAATGACCGTGGGCAAGTGAAAGCGATCAAAGAAGGCGTTTGTGACATCTCATTAGGCAACAGCTATTACTACGGCAAGATGCTGACTGATGAAGCACAAAAACCGTGGGCAGAAGCCGTTAATATTATTTTCCCTAACCAGCAAAACCGTGGCGCACATATTAATATTTCAGGTGTGGCGATGGCCAAATATGCACCAAATAAAGAAAATGCACTCGCATTGATGGAATATTTGAGCAGCGAAAAAGCTCAATCTTTATATGCTTCGTTAAATATGGAATATCCGGTGAATACTATGGTTGAACCATCTGAACTGGTGAAGTCTTGGGGTGAATTTAAGGCAGATAGCTTACCGTTAACGACCGTGGTGAAGTATCAAGCTGCTGCCTATAAATTATTAGATGAAGTAAAGTTCGACCTCTGATTGATGTTCACGAGATGACTTAATGCGTAGCAATAGCCCCAAAATATGGGTGCTACTTTCATGGGTAGTATCGATCTGTTTAGTTTTACCAGTATTTGCTTTATTGCTGCAAAGCTTTGCAGTAGATACTGCTTTATTTGAGCACCTATGGGCAACGGTACTAACTGATTATATTCTTACCACCATTCAGTTGGTGTTATTGGTATTATTCTTTTCAGCCATATTTGCCTTGCCTAGTGCATGGCTTATTGCCATGTGTGAGTTTAGATGGCGCAAGCAATTTCAATGGCTGTTGATGTTGCCTTTGGCCATGCCTGCCTATGTTGTAGCTTACATTTATACCGATTTGTTTGATTTTTCAGGCCCGGTTCAACGTTTTCTTCGTACGGTATTTCAAGCAGATACTGCCGTGGGTGACTATTGGTTTTTCGAAATACGAAATGTCTATGGCGCAGCTTTAATGCTGGCTTTGGTTTTGTACCCGTATCTATATTTGATTGCACGCACCGCTTTTTTAGAACAAGGTGCACACCTGTTTCAAGTCAGTCGCACCTTGGGTAAATCTTCGTGGCAGAGCTTTCGTTATATCTCAATCCCATTGTGTCGTCCTGCAATTGTGGTGGGTTTGATTTTTATCGGTGCTGAAGCTTTAGGTGATTTTGCAACGGTACATTATTTTGCAGTGAATACCTTAACGACAGCGGTGTATGACAGTTGGCTTGGTCATGGTTCTCTTTCAGCGGCAGCAAAAATTTCGATGTTAATGCTGATTGGTGTGATGGGTTTGTTAGGCATAGAACGTTGGCAACGAGGCAGGCAACGTTTTTATCATAAAAGCTCAGGCCAGCTTAAT
>ENA-ORXI01000120-ORXI01000120.1-sediment-metagenome-genome-assembly--contig:-NODE-120-length-57582-cov-11.802991_pt1 | contig 57582 bp, 45 predicted proteins | sample MGYA00237861_ERZ511468 | MGnify/ENA primary metagenome ERZ511468 (study PRJEB26299, sample SAMN06266213) | sediment metagenome | isolation source: Hudson Canyon methane seep mesocosm | place...
TTAGATTAAAAATATCTTTTATTATAGAGCATAAAATTCAATATTCACACAAGTTAAAGAAAGTGAAGAAAATATTTCCGTTTTCTTTGCTCTTCTTCACTTTATTAAATTCCGTGGCAATCGTCAGTATTTTCTTTTCAGCACTCAACGTGGCAAATACCAGAGCTCAGCACTTGCTCTTTCATAATCACTGGACAATCTATTGCACTTATTTTCTCCGCGTCTGACTTTGCTGACATCAACCCTGCTTTTGCTTTTTCAGTTGCATTTTATTCACCGTGTCGAGCTTGCTTTCTCCAAATCAGACTGGCTTCACAGTGATCAACTTTAGCTCTTTCAATAACAGGTTTCTTTTCCACTGTATGGTCGAAACACAAAGGTAAGGCATACTGCCGTACCGGTAAAACCTATGAGAGTCTCCCCGGCATAGCCAGGGGTTTACCTACTGATTAATTAAATGAAAATATATTATTAAGGGCTTCTCGTATCATGGTGCTAGGTGATTGCCTAGTAACCGATGTATGAAGTGAGATTGCATTAGCCATGGGAAATAGAGTGTCAGGGTCTCTTATTTTTATAGAGATACTGAGTAAATACATGCTCATATCCCAGCGCCATTTATCGCGATAAGTGATGATTGCATCACTATTTTCAGGGATTGTGTCACCTGTACTAGCAGTGTAACCTATGGCTATAAGTTGCTCGGCGATAACTTTATCCAACCCCCTAGAGTCCCCTGTAAACTGATCAACATGAATAATTTTTATATTTGATAAGTCGGCAGTGGGATTAATGGATTTGTGAGCGCTGTTAATGCAGCCAGTCAACAAAACTATTATCAGTACCGTGTATTTTAATAGACGCATAGTGTGTTTTTTATTGCGTTGGTAGATTATGGTCTAGCTCTTTCCAGAAAATATTGGCTAATAATTTAACCGCATGGGGTGGTGCTTGAGTCATTGGTACCAGACCCATATCTTCCATTTTTGGAGCATCTAAATAATAACTAAGGCTAATGGTTGATTGATCATTAAGTTCTTTAATTGCTGCTTTAATGGTGACATATTGTTCATCGGGTTCTTCTTCAATAGAAATCATCCAGCTTATTTCACTTAGCTTGTCATTTTCCATTTCTCTTACTTCATCCCATTGGGCTGGCGTTAAAGGGGTGGGTGACTTATTTCTGGAAAGAATAAAGCCTTTATCAGAGGATTCTTTAGTAATAGGCATATTAAGACTCATAAAAGTCTTTTTTACAGCGGAAAAATCTAGGTCGTACGGTGTGTTGATGGTGCGTTTTAAAAGGCTTTTAGGTAGTTTATTAATCTCAGATAGCCATACTGCATCAACTTTTCTGAGGTCTTGGTTTATATCGTTAATAGTGATACAGCCCGAGAGTGATGTGATTAGGATAAAGAATAAGAGTAAGCGCTTCATGCTAGTTTATAGTGCAAAAAAAGAACAGAGTATATATTAAGCCAATATAAAACCAATGCTATTTTTCTATCTTATTGGGTCCGATTTTGGCTAAAACCAGCTATTACAAAAATTGTATGATTTGATTGTAGTCTATTTTAAAAGTTGTCAAATCATGTGTTTGAGTCAGTACACAGTACAAAAAACTCGGCAACAATCCACCGAGTTTAATATTCATACTTGCTTAGATATTCACCCAGCCTTAAATTTTTATCGACAACATATTATCCAGTGCTTTTTTTGCCAATATGGCTTCTTCAGCTTCTACTGTAATTTGATTAACCACATGTCCTTCAACCAGGTTTTCCAAAACCCAGGCCAGATGCTGTGGATCTGTTCTGAACATGGTCGAACACATACTTAATGTTGAAGACATAAAATGTACATTTTTACCCTGGTCTTTACACTCTTCATGCAAGCGATTAACCAGATTAAGCTCAGTAGCAACTAACCAGCGTGTGTTAGGCTCTGCTTCTCGCACAACTTTGAGTATATTTTCAGTAGAACCAATATAATCTGCTTTTTGGCAAACTTCAAAACAGGCTTCTGGATGCGCGATCACTTGTGTTTCCGGGTACTTTTCTTTAAATTCATCAATATGTTCAGGTTGAAACACTTGATGCACCGAACAAAAGCCATTCCATAAAATAATCTTGGCATCTTTTATTTGTTGTTCAGTTAAACCACCATTTGGCTTACCAAATTCCCATACCACAATCTGTTCTAGAGGAATCCCCATTAAAAAACCAGTGGTTCTGCCTAAATGCTGATCAGGAAAAAATAGTATTTTTTCTCTTTTAGCAAAACTCCACTTCAAGACTTTTTCAGCATTTGATGAAGTACATACAATACCTTCATGTTTGCCACAAAAAGCTTTTAAATCAGCAGCAGAATTAATATAAGTCACGGGGGTAACCGTGTTATCAGCATCTATGACTTGAGATAACTCATCCCAGCACTTTTGCACATTAACAGCATTAGCCATATCAGCCATTGAACAACCTGCTGCAAGGTCAGGTAATATAGCTTTCTGTTCAGGACGGGACAGGATATCCGCCACTTCTGCCATGAAGTGCACACCACAAAATACAATATATTCTGCTTCTGATTCTGCCGCTTCTCTGGAAAGCTTTAATGAATCCCCAGTAATATCAGCATGTTTAAACACTTCATTTCGCTGGTAATGGTGGCCTAAAACAATACAGCGTTTACCAAGTTTTTCTTTGGCTACAATAATACGAGTTTCGCACTCTTCATCGTCAAGTAATGCGTAATTTTGAATGGGTAATGGTGTAGAAGTCATAATAAATCATCGTGTTCTCATGCTCTGCGTCACCATCGCTAAATAAGTGATATAAGATGTGCTGAGGAACGAAGCGCATCTTTCGCATTTGATGTGCCACTTATCTTGGCACATGCTATGTTTGGTCTTATACAGAACGCAGCGCGTTCAGATATAAGTTCCCACGGAACCCGTGGGAACTAGAGTCAGGCAAAGTTTAATCCTGTTTTTCTTCTTTGTTGCCAGCAGGCTTATGTAATCGAATACCTAATTCACGTAATTGAACATCACTGACAACAGCAGGTGAATCCATTAAAGGACAGGCTGCAGTTTGTGTTTTAGGGAAAGCAATCACATCTCTAATTGAAGAAGAGTCTGTCATTAACATCACTAAGCGATCCAACCCAAAAGCAACACCACCATGTGGAGGACAGCCGTATTTCAATGCATCTAATAAGAAACCAAATTTATCTCTGGCTTCTTCTTCACCAATACCTAATATTTCAAATACGTTGGCTTGCATATCTGTTTTATTGATACGAATTGAACCACCGCCAACTTCACAACCGTTCAAGATTAAATCGTAAGCACGTGATAAAGCTTCACCTGGATTAGCTTGCAATTCTTCAATCGAACAGCTTGGTGCAGTAAATGGATGATGAATGGCATTCCAGCGTTGGTTTTTATCGTCCCAGTCAAACATAGGAAAATCAATAAGCCATAATGGTTTCCAGTCGCCTTCAGCCAAACCACGATCATGACCGACTTTAACTCTTAAAGCACCAATCGCTTCATTAACAATATTAGTTTTATCAGCACCAAAGAAAATTAAATCACCTGTTTGTGCATCTGTTTTAGTTAATACACTTTCCCAAACCTCAAGCGGAGCAAATTTAACAATAGGAGACTGAAGACCTTCGATAGTGCCGTCTTCATTTGCTTTGATCTCTCTGTCATTAACTTTAATATAAGCTAACCCTCTAGCGCCATAGATACTAACGAATTTAGTTAAACCATCAATCTCTTTACGGCTTAAATTCGATCCACCAGGAATTCTTAATGCTACCACACGACCATTTGGATCATTTGCAGGACCAGAGAAGACTTTAAAGTCCACATCTTTCATATCCTCTGCAATATCCACAAACTGTAATGGAATACGTAAATCTGGCTTATCAGAACCATATAAACGCATAGCCTCAGCGTAAGTCATCACTGGGAATTTATCACCTAGATCAACATCAATCACATCAGAAAATAATTGCTTGATCATTTTTTCCATCGTATCCATGATCTTATCTTCATTCATGAACGATGTTTCAATATCTATCTGGGTAAATTCAGGCTGTCTATCTGCACGTAAATCTTCATCACGGAAACAACGCACGATTTGATAATACTTATCCATACCAGCAATCATTAACAACTGTTTATACAGCTGAGGCGACTGAGGTAAAGCAAAAAAAGAATTATCATGAGTACGACTAGGAACAATATAGTCACGTGCACCTTCAGGTGTCGCTTTAGTCAGAATAGGCGTTTCAATCTCAAAATAATCTTCTTCATCAAGAAAATTACGTAAATTACGTGTTACGTCTCGACGCACTCGCATATTTTTTTGCATTTCAGTACGACGCAAATCAATATAACGATAACGCAAACGCATTTCTTCGTTAACTTCGATATCACTTTCAATAGGGAAAGGCGGTGTTTCAGATTCGTTTAGCACTTCAATATGAGTCACTAAGACTTCAATTTCACCCGTTTTCATATTTGGATTAACAGTGCCTTCCAAACGATCTCTTACCGTTCCTTCAACTCTTAATACATATTCACTGCGCACGCTTTCTGCGATAGCAAAGGTTTCCGCTGAATCAGGATTAAAAACCACCTGAACTAAACCTTCACGATCTCTAAGATCGATAAAAATCACACCACCATGATCTCGGCGACGATGAACCCAGCCACATAATGCTACTGATTCACCTAACTGTTGTTTTGTTACTTCTCCGCACTTGTGCGTACGCATATTGACTCTCTATTAAAATTGAATATGATTAAAAATTAAGATGGGTAAAGTCTTCCTTGCCCATCAAATAAAAAGACGGGCATGTTATCGCTTTACCCGCCTACAATCTAATGATTATGACCGCAACCGCCACCAGAACAACCTCCACTCGCTTTTGCAGGTGTAGAATTAGCTGATGCTTCAGCTACATTTTTCTTTGAGCCACTTTTAAAATCTGTTTCATACCAGCCACTACCTTTTAATCTAAATCCAGCGGCAGAAATTTTTTTCTTTAGTTCAGGCTCACTACATGCTGGGCAAATAACTAAAGGATCAGCACTCATTTTTTGTATCGCTTCATGCTCGTCTCCACAAGCCTGACACTGATATTCATATATTGGCACAGGGCACTCCAAAAAAATTTAAAATATCTTTATAAATAAGGACTCGAATTCATTTTTTCAAGTACCATCTATAGAATAACCGACTATTCTAATAGAAAAACACATATACCATGAATAAATTAACACTCATTCAACCCGATGACTGGCATTTACATGTTAGAAATGGCGCAATTCTTAAAACAGTCATTGCCCATACTGCCAATCAATTTGGCCGCGCTATCATTATGCCTAACCTGAACCCTCCAGTCTTAACTGTTGATCAGGCATTGACATACCGCTCAGAAATTTTGCAGGCACTACCTGCTAATTCAAACTTTAATCCTTTAATGACGCTGTACCTAACCAGCAACCTCACTCAGGATGAAGTAAAAAAAGCAGCTGCATCTGAATTTATTCATGCAATTAAGTTATACCCTGCCGGTGCAACCACCAATTCAGATTCTGGCGTTAGCGACCTTAAAGGCATCTATCCAATTCTTGAAACCATGCAACAAGTGGATCTGCCTTTATTAATTCATGGTGAAGTAACAAATAATGACTGCGATATTTTTGATAGAGAAAAAGCATTCGTAGACTCTAGCTTAAATGATATTGTTAAACACTTTCCAAACCTTCGTATTGTAGTGGAACATGTCACCACAAAGGAAGCGGTGGACTTTGTATTATCGGCCTCTGACAAAGTGGCTGCCACCATTACACCTCAACACTTAATGTTTAATCGCAATGCCATTTTAGCTGGTGGTATCAGGCCACATCACTATTGCTTACCTATCATTAAACGCGAACATCACAGACAGGCACTTGTTGCAGCTGCAATCAGTGGAAATCCCAAGTTTTTCTTAGGTACAGACAGTGCACCTCATTTAACAGGAGCTAAAGAAAGTAGTTGTGGTTGCGCGGGATGTTACAGTGCTTATGGCGCTATAGAACTTTATGCCGAGGTATTTGAACAAGCTGATGCATTAGATAAACTAGAGGGCTTTGCCAGCTTTTTTGGGGCGGATTTTTATCAATTAGCCAGAAACACTCAATCTATCACCTTACAAAAACAAGCCTGGACCGTACCAGCAAGTTATCAAGTTGAAGAGCAAACAATTACCCCTCTTAAAGCAAATGAAGAAATAAGCTGGAAACTACTTTCTAACTAACTTTTATCTTAAAAAATTCAAATGTAGAAGACTTTCTAGCTGCGAGCTAATCAATTGAAATCGCAGCTAGAAAGCCCCTCTTTTTTGATGGATCTTAGCTCGAAAATTATCTTCAACCTGTGGATTTGTATACAGGCATATAAAATTAACTATCCCCCACTGAATAAGACAGTATTTTACTAAGATGCGTATAAGGTAACTGGGTATCCTGATGCCATGCATTAAATGTTGCCTGTATCAACTTCATATCTTTCATTGAGTTTGCTGAACCATAAAAACCAATATCAGCCTGGCGCAATGCCTGAAGTACATCAGGACTTAATATAAAACTGTCAATTCCAGCCTGTCTTAATACTCTTTGTCCGGTAACGCCACCTAAACGTGCCCCTCTTTTTTTTAGTAATTTAAATAACTCAATGATATTAGATGCTGGCCATTGACCGATAAATTTTGCAAAACTACCCTGTTCAACGGCTATTTCATTAATCCATTGAGCATTTTTTGGAACCGTCACTATTTTTTGCATATTACGGATAATTCGCTTGTCTTTAGCTAATGCCTCCAAGTCTTCAGCAGATAAAAATTCAAGTATTTTAGGATTAAATCTTTTAAACACAGTTTCAAATTCTGGCCATTTATTATCAACAACTTTCCATCTAAAACCCGCCTGAAAAATACATTGTGTCATTATTGATAAAATTCGATCATCTGTTTGCTCACAGACTTGTTCTAAAGATTTAATCTGGGGCAAAAGCACCTGTAACTGAGGCTCTCCCCCTTTCCTTTTTACGGCATATTGATAGATCTGATCAAAATCTTTCATATCTTAAACAATGATGTAATAACAGGCATCAACATATTTAAGGAATCTCTGATTAAGTTGGTTAGAATTTAGCGCAGAAAAAACTGTCGCTATTTTTCATGAAGTGAGAAGTAATAGTTATTCTATTGCGCCGATCTTCGTGGGAAATATCGGCTGTTTTAGCAAGCTAAAATAATTGGACTTGATCAGAGCTTCCTTAAGTTTTACCTATTTAAAGCATCAGTGGTAGTAATTAATTGATCAACAGTTGCCTGAAGCATACTATTTTGCCTTTCATCAATCAGTTTTCCTTCTGAATCCAAGGCCTTAAAACCTGAACCAATGGCCACTTGAGTAGGCACTACGGTAACACCAATATTACCCAGCAACATTCTTAATGAGACAAGACCTCTTAATCCACCCAGGGCACCTGGAGATATTGCTCCCAATGCTGCAACCTTGCCTTTGTAGGCAATTAAGGGGGTTTCATTTTCCTGTTCTGCCCTGGACATCCAATCGATTGTATTTTTTAACAATGGCGAAAAGGAACTATTGTATTCTGGAGAAGCAATAAAAAAGCCATCATGAGCTATAAAAATTTTCTTTAACTTCCTGGCATTTTCAGGGAGACCTTGTTCCATTTCCAAATCGCCATTATAAAGCGGCATTTCATAATCATTTAAATCGATCATTGTCACTTCCGCACCCGCGACTTCAGCCATATTGGCAGCCAAAACGGCCAATTTTTTATTGATCGATGCTTTTCTTGCACTTCCGGCTAAAAACAAAATCTTTGCCATTATTTTTCCTAATAAAATTTATACTCTGCAACTGTAATAAACAATGAACTCTATTGTTAATCCCCCAGCCTTAAATATTGCCCAGTTAACTAACCATCCATTTCACCAACATCATCCATATCAATCTGACCACTTAAGCGTCTTCGTATATGTGACCATGACATACCAATTGCCAGCAAAGTAGCAAGGCTAACTAAAGCAATCCAGGTAATAGAGGTTTCTGAATCAGCATCCAGTAAATCATAGCTTGCAATAAGCCAGACAAAGGTACCGATAAATGCTGAAGCTAAAACTAATCCGATAGTTCCTAAAGAACGTAAAGTAGAACGGACTAAAACGGTCCAGCCAATAAGCAACACAATGCCTGAAAATGCATGTTCTGCTGCAAAATCTGATTTTGCCAAGGATTCACTAAACCAGTGATAATAAGAATACCCACTAGGATTAAAAGTTAGCAACACGATAATAACGGCTGCAGCCAAACGGATTAAAAAGCTAATTAAGTTAAAATTTTTCATAATATATCTGACGATAAGATTGATGTTTTTTAGATAAATTGAATTAAATAAAACTATTTCTAACAGAAAAACCAGAACTGTTAGTCATGGCGCAATTTACAACAGTTTTATTTTACGGGGTACATCTGCTTTTTAACAATAAAAAATATACAAAAGACTCTGTTTTTTAGTTAACTTGCCATGATATATTCTCAATACTTGGTAATGGCTGAATATATTCATATTAAATCAAATTTGTTTCAAAAGACGAGATCGACGCAGATAATCTGGTGGTATAACTGGCTCATCAATCAGCATAACCCGAATAGGGGCCTGATTAGCAATGAGCTCCACACCTGCTGCTGCAAAAGCCTTAACGGCAAGTTCAGTACAATATATATTATTATCCGAGCTCAATAAAAAATCAGCATCAAAAGGTTTTCCGACCTGCAGTAATACATACGCCCTTATCTTTTGAATCAACTTGGGATCATTCTTTATAAGACGATAAACTGCAATATCAGATGCATTTTCAATGGATATGAAGGAGCTTAACGGTTCAATTTGCACGCCCGAAACTGAAGATGCACTTTCAGGTAAAGAATGAATCACTGAAATCATACCTTTATGCCTGACAATAATGCCAACATGAGAGAATTGTGCAGACTCTCCCTGAGTAAGCACTAGCCGACTCAGCAAGTCTCGCCCCTTTCTAAACACGAGATCACCTTCAGCCAGCTTATTAGTATCTAATTCAATTTGTAGCAGTTCAATAGCTGGAGGACTTGAAAGTTTTAAAACCTTTACCCCCGCTACTAATATAATTGTCAGTAGCAGGGCGCTAAATAAAATGTCTTTATTTAGAAGCCGTGATTTTCCAGATACCATCTTCTTTAATTAGTTTAGTTTTTTCCACCTTTGCTCGACAATCGCCATTGAATGTAACAGTAGCCGTTCCTGAGCGAAGCTCGCCTTCTCCCTGCATATCAACTTCAATGCTCTTAATGCCACCACACTTTTGAATTTTTTCAGATTCACCTGATAATACAGCCGATAATTTCGCATCACCCAGCATGCCAGCTATTTGAGCTGAAAGATAACTCTTCGCTTCGGTAATTTCACCACTTGCTATCGCTTCATAGAAGTTCTCAACTGTAGATTCAGGTGTTTTTGCACAACTTGATAATAAAGATATACAGGCAACAACCATTAAAACTCGAACACTTTTTAGAGACTTCATATTTTCCTCTTTTCTATAAAATTAAATAAATATTAGATTTAAAACACTGTTTTTATAGCGCCTTGTATAAGCAACATAAGGTGTGACTGCTTCCAATTAGCTCAGCATATAAATATTATATCTAACAATAGATATACTGCGCTGATGAATTATACATTGGCTCACATTAAAATTACCGGCTTGCCACATTGTTATTTGCAGGCAATCTGCAGGAGTAGGGTCAATGCCCTCATCAGCAAAAGTTCAACTTCAAGCAACTATAAGCGGTCCAAAATGTGGACATAGAGTGTTAGACAGCAGACCAAAACATTTTAAGTGAATATTGTAAGAGTAGCTCTTATTCTCCTTTTTAGAATAAGAAATGGTAGATTTGAATTTTAAAGATGATTAATAATTATTTCTGCAGTTGCTTCCGTTGCACCCTGATTACTATTAACAAACTGTTTAGCCGTTGCAGCCATCGCTTGCCTATCGTTTTTATCAGTATATAAATGCATAAAAGTTTCAATCAAAGCTTGCTTGTCTGCGCACTGAATGGCCGCATTCAATTCCAATACATTTTTAGAAATTTCTTTAAAATTAACCATATAGGGCCCAAACATAATAGGAACACCCATTGCCGCAGGCTCCAAAATATTATGCCCACCAACTGGCACCATGCTACCGCCAACAAAACAAATATCAGCCACACCATAGAGTAACTTTAATTCCCCCATAGTATCTACAATGTATGCATCAGTTTGTTCCGTACATTGCTGGCCCGTGCTTCGCATACAGGTATTAAGCTGCATTTTTTTAGCCAGCTGATTGACCTGCTCAAATCTTTCCGGATGCCTGGGAACAATCATTAATAACAACTCGGGTATCTGCTGTTTTAATTGAGGATAAATTTCAAAAAATATTTCTTCCTCTTTATCATGAGTACTGGCTATAATCCAGACAAACCGAGCATTAAAGTGTTGTTTTTTAATTTCCTGAGCTTGTTGAATAATTTCGTCTTCTAATTCCAGATCAAACTTTAAATTACCCGTCACACTTGTGCTATCTTCTCTGGCACCAATATCAATAAAACGCTGTTTATCCTCTATTGTTTGTGTTGCAACCCAGACAACTGCATTCAGTGCAGGCTTAACCAGACTGGGTATTTTTTTATAACCTTTTGCTGAATTGGCTGATAATCTCGCATTAATAATCATGACAGGAATATTATTTTTGGCACAGCCTGCATAAAGGTTTGGCCAAATTTCCTTTTCCATAATAATGGCAATCCTGGGCTTAAAAATCGCGATAAAGCGATTGATAACACTAGGAAGGTCATAGGGTAAATAGACATGGGAAACGCTATCACTCAATACCGCTTGAACTCTTGCTGAGCCAGTAGGCGTTGTTGTGGTCACTAAAAACTTATCTGAAGGATATTTCTGCTGTAATCGTTTAACTAATGGAAAGACAGCCTCTGCCTCACCAACGGAGACGGCATGAATCCAGATAACGTTTTCAGGGAAGCTAGTTTTGTATACAGCAAGACGCTCTAACCAGCGTTTTCTATATTCAGGGGCTTTAAAACCACGCCAAAACAGGCGAAATAAAATAAAAGGGGTTAGAAGGTAAAACAGTAGCGTATAAAATAATTGCATAAAACACCTTTGTTTAATACGCTTAAGAATTGTAATAATACGGACTACTTATTCAACCATTCCATATATAGACGAACACCTTCTTCAACAGATTTGAATTGATGATCACATCCCGCGGCTCGTAAGTTTTCTAAATTAGCTTCAGTAAAACTTTGATAGCAACCTTTTAAATGCTCTGGAAACGGAATGTATTCAAGCTGGCCTTTTTGGTGATAAGCCAATACAGCGTTAGCCACATCATTAAATGTTTGGCTACGACCTGTTCCTGTATTATAAATTCCGGAGACTTGCGGGTTATCAAGGAACCATAAATTTATATCAACAACATCCTGGACATAAACAAAGTCACGCCGTTGCTCGCCATTTTTATAGCCATCACAGCCTTCAAAAAGTCGAATACTGTCAGACTCTTTTATCTGGTTATTTAAATGAAAAGCCACACTAGCCATACTGCCTTTATGTTCTTCATGTGGACCATAGACGTTGAAATAGCGTAAACCAACAACTTGTGCTGTTAATTTTTCTTGCTGTCTACGTAAATATTGATCAAACTGAAACTTTGAATAACCATAGACATTCAATGGCCCTTCATAGTCTAGTTGTTCTTTGAAATTATCATCAGATCCGTACACAGCGGCACTGGATGCATAAATCAGAGGGATTTTATGCGCCTGACAATAATGAAATAAAATCTTTGTATATTCATAGTTATTATTCATCATGTATTGCCCATCCCACTCAGTAGTGGTTGAACATGCACCTTGATGAAAAATAGCTTCTATGGTTTCAGCAGCAAAGTAGCCTTGCTGTATCTTTTGCAAAAAATCTTTTTTATCAAGATAATCTGCAATCTGACAATCAACCAGATTTTTATACTTAACGCCATTCGTCAAGTCGTCGACAACTATAATGTCATCGTAACCTCGCTGGTTTAAGCCCAGCACTAGGTTACTACCAATAAAGCCTGCACCCCCGGTTACGATGATCATATCAACTTACGCCTCAGCAGCAATCTCAATTGACACTGTTTTCACAACATCAGTATAAAGATTTACATCGATGTCATAAGTGCCTAGGTGACGAATGACACCGTCAGGCATTCTAACTTCATGCTTCTCAACTTTAGCACCCGCTTCAGTAATTGCATCAGCAATATTTTGCGTACCGACTGAACCGAATAATTTACCTTCATCACCCGCTTTATGCGTAATAACGACTGTTAATTTTTCTAAAGCATTTGCTCTACTATTAGCTGCAGCCAGTTTTTCTGCTGCCGCTTTTTCAAGATCAGCACGACGTGCTTCAAATTCTTTTAATTTCTCAGCTGTTGCCGGAACTGCTTTACCTTGAGGAACAAGATAATTTCTACCGTAACCAGCTTTAATAGTAACTTTATCACCTAGATTTCCTAGATTAGCTACTTTTTCAAGAAGAATAACTTCCATCTTTTATACCCCTTTTCATCGATTTACATCGAAAGACAAGAACAACTATGTTCTTTTTTTATTTAAAATTTTACTTCGTAAGTCCAACCAGGCATCAACTACACCAACAATAACCACAATAGCAATGACATGAGGAACAAGAACCAGTGTTATATACAAAAATGGCACGGCTAACCGCTTCATTTTCACTTCAGCAAAAGCAGAATGTAATATTGCTGTCCCAACAAATGTATATAAAACCAAAAACAGAATAGATATGTTCCAGCAAACTTCTGCAACAACGCCTGACGAAAACCAGGCAATTGCAACAATAAGAAGCGTGACTGAAGCCACTTTAGGATAAACCCTCAGTGATAAATATTCAGCTCTAAAACCACCCGGGTTATAGAGTACTGCTTGCCACCATCTGGCTAGAAAAAGGCCAAATAGCAAGCCATAAACTGTTCCTGCTGCAATACCACCCGTCATAAAATGAGAAAAAACCTGTATCGACTGTTTTATCTCTTCTAAAGATACATCCGGGTTGCTCGCCAACATTGGCTGAGCCATTACATTTAATACTGCCTGCCATAAAATAGCAGGGTCATCGACAAAAGAATAAAAGCCAACAACACCTACCACGCCAAGGGAAACAGCAATTTGTATAGCTACAGACAGATGTTTTCCTTCTCTCAATACAATTGAAATTAACCAGATAGGTAGCCATAAAACCAACCCATAAAGTAATGCAAATTGAATATTTTTAAAAAGAAAAAAACCTAATACTGCCGCTGAAAGACAAGAGAAAATAAGAACATAAAGCCCTTCACGTCCACCTCGCCTTAAAGTAACTAATGCAACTGAAGCTGAACTTACAATGCTTACAGGAGGAAAAAGTAAGGATAACAATGCCAGTGACGAAGCAACCATCATCGCTTGCATTCGCCCTTTCATTATATAATTTGCTAAGAAAACCACTTTTCCCTACCCGCTTAATTATTTATGCGCGTCACAGAATGGCAACAATGCAACATAACGAGCTTGTTTTATTGCTGTTGACAATTGTCTCTGATACTTCGCAGGTGTTCCAGTGATACGACTAGGAACAATTTTTCCTGTTTCAGTTACGTATTCACTTAATAAATCGATATTTTTATAATCAATCTCTGGAGAGCTTTCAAGACCAAAGCTACTCATTTTTTTACGTCTCATGTTACTTGCCATGATAATCCTCTCAATCGTTATTCAGAAACTTCAGAAACTTTTTCTGATACTTCAGCTTTTTCAACTTTTACTTCTTTCTTAGCTTCTTCTCTTGCTTCTGCAGCTTTTGTTTCTGCTACTTTAGCTTCTTCAGCATTAGCTGAAGCAATAAGAGAGGGTCCAGAAATAGCTTCTTTCTTAATCAAAGTCATGCTACGTAAAATGGCATCATTAAAACGAAAACCAGATTCTAACTCAGTCAACGTTTCTTGATCACATTCAATATTCATTAATACATAATGTGCTTTATGAATTTTTTTAATTGGGTAAGCTAAATGTCTACGGCCCCAATCTTCAAGACGGTGGATTTTTCCAGAAGCTTCTTCAATAGTAGCTTTATAACGATCAACCATCGCTTGGACCTGAGAACTCTGGTCTGGATGGACTAAAAAGATTATTTCGTAATGTCGCATATTTTATCCTTTCGGTTAAGCCTCCCACTTTGACGATCAAAATGGTAAAGCAAGGACGGAGTATAGACTCCGATGAACCGCCCATTATAAATCTTATAATCTATTTTGCAAAACATTTTATACTTACTTGCATTAATAATTCAGTCATTTACTATTACAACCTACTTTAGTCGTTAATTATTTTGTATAATTCAACCATAACCAACTGCCCTATTCATTACTATAATGCACAATCAATTTAAAACTATTGGCATCATTGGCAAACATAGCGATCCACGTATTGCAGAGACAATCTACACCCTGCATAAATTTCTCCGCCATAAAAATTATAAGGTTATTGTTGACTTAAAATCTGCAGCTCTGTTACCCGACATATCCATTGAATCATGTAATATTAAATCTTTTGGCACACAGTGTGATTTAGTTATTGCCATAGGTGGAGACGGCACTTTTTTAGCAGCAACACGCGCCATTGTTGACTACAATATTCCATTAATTGGGATTAATCTTGGCAGACTAGGTTTTCTGGTTGATATTTCACCAGAACAACTCGAATCTAAATTAAATAGCATTTTGCAAGGACAATATATAGAAGAAAAACGCTATTTATTACATACTAAAATCATTCGAGACCAACAAATCATTCATCAAGAAACTGCTGTTAATGAAGTGGTTGTCCATCGCTGGGTCACTCCGAGCATGATTGAAATTGTAACCCATATAAATGGTGTCTACCTTAATTCTCAACGTTCTGACGGTTTAATTATTTCAACCCCCACTGGATCAACAGCCTATTCACTCTCTGCTGGCGGACCCATTTTACACCCGTCACTCAATGCATTGGTATTAGTTCCTCTTAGTCCACATACTTTATCTAACAGACCGATAGTGATTGACGACTCTTCTGAAATAGAAATCAGTTTCTGTCAAACTAAACAGATTAATGCCTTAGTCACTTGTGACCACCTGGAAATACCTAAAGTGTCAATAAGCGACAAGATTTTAATTAAAAAACTCCCTACACCCATTAGAATACTGCATCCGGAAGATCATGATTTTTTCAACACCCTTAGAAAAAAACTGAACTGGAGCAGTGGTTACCACAATTAGATTATGTTATTAAATCTCAACATTATTGACCTTGCAATTGTTAAGTCCCTCAACCTGGACCTTGAAAAAGGCATGTCTGTACTGACTGGCGAAACGGGGGCTGGAAAATCAATTTTACTAACAGCTTTAGGTCTTGCCTTAGGTGACAGAGCTGACTCTGGTTATGTTCGCCCTAATAGCAAACGTGCAGAAATTAATCTCGACTTTGACTTAAGCGATGCGCCATTAGCCAAACAATGGCTGCAAGAGAATGATCTTAACGACGAGCAACAATGCTTTATCCGCCGTATTGTCAATCAGGATGGAGGCTCTAAAGCTTATATTAATGGCCGTCCAGTGACCTTGCAATCATTAAAAAAACTCAGTGGATTACTGGTTGAAATTCATGGCCAACATGCTCATTTAACCCTGCTGGACTCTGACCAGCAACGCCATTTACTGGATGTTTTTTCCAAAAATAAAAAATTGCTGGATGAAGTTAGCCATCTATATCAAGCATGGAAACAAGCGAATAATGAATTAACCGATCTAATTAAAGCCAGTACGGATCAAGTTGAAAGAGAAGAGCTACTTCGCTACCAACTTGAAGAATTACAACAGCTAGAACTTGATAGCTATGATTATTCTGCTTTATCTGAAGAACATAATAAACTAGCCAACCTAGGTCAGATTCTAACCGAAGGCCAGGCACAGCTGGATATTCTTTACGAAAACGAACAGCAATCTGTTAATCAAATGCTAAGTCATAGCTTAACTGCATTAACAAATTTAGCTCAGTTCTCACCAGAATTAGCTGAAATAAGTGAGTTATTAGCTGAATCACAGATCCAGGTTGAAGAAGCATCCCATCAATTACGACGTTATCTGGAAAGTCAGGAAGCTGACCCCCAGCGTTTAAACTGGCTTGAGAATCAAATTGGTATTATTCAGGATATCAGCCGAAAACACCAATCCACGCCAGAACAAATACCTGAGCTTGCTTTAAATCTAGAGCAGGAACTGAACAATATTAGTCATAGTAGCGAGCGTATTGAAAATCTAACCCATAATACTCAACAACTACTCAATGAATACCAGAATATCAGCCTAAAACTATCTGAAAATCGCAGTAAAAATGCAAAAAAACTAGAAAAAAGCATTTCTGCAATGATAAAAGAATTAGGCATGCCTCAAGGCAATTTTCTGGTTAGTACCACTTACAAAAACGATGAAGCCCCCAAACTAAACGGTAATGATAAAATTGACTTTTTAGTTAGTGCCAACCCTGGTTTACCAGCAAAACCCTTAGCAAAAGTCGCTTCTGGAGGGGAATTGTCTCGCATCAGTTTAGCTATTCAGGTAACCACCAGTACGGATAAAACTACGCCTACCATGATTTTTGATGAAGTAGATTCTGGTATCGGTGGGGGTATTGCTGAAATAGTAGGACAAAAACTACGTAGCTTAAGTGATAATCGCCAAGTTCTATGTGTTACCCATTTACCTCAGGTAGCATCACAAGCCCACCAACATTTATTTGTTAAAAAAGACCAGTCAGAAACCACCTCTTCGACTGTTAACGTATTAACGCCTAAGGAACGCATTGAAGAAGTTGCTCGCATGTTAGGCGGCGTTAATATGACAGAAAATACATTAGCTCATGCCGAGGAAATGTTAAACAACACCACTAATACCTTATAACACCAGCATACAAACTAAAAGACATTCTTAAACAATCAGGCCAAGTAGTTATTTCTACGCCTTACCTAAATTAACTAAAAAAACTGATATAGCAGTTAATATTGCCCCTAAGTTATTGATCATTTACTCACAATCAATAGCTTATACAGTTGTCCACAAAAGCTGTGGATAACTCTGTTAATAACTGTCTGATAAGTCACTTACATAGAGATTGTTTATAGCCTTTGGTTAAATTGTATTTTTTTTACACAACCAGAATTTACCACACAAAAACAATAACTTAACTAAACAATAAAACCAAACACCCAAAAATCAACAACTTATATAGGGTTATTAATAGACTACATATAACTTTGTGAATAAACGTAATTTACTAAGCTAATAAATGTAACTAATTCATCCATTTTTAAAAGTTTATCTTTATCACTGCAAGCATAAACTTATTTATCATACTTAATATATTTAAAACGAGGATCATTAGGCGTCCCATCCAAAGCCCCCTCTTCATTACCTGGTTGCCACATCACGACTTCTTCAATTTTATGAGCAAGTTCAAAGTCTTTATTAGTAACCCCTTTAGCGGCATGATTCATTAACTTAACAATCACAAAAGCATAGGAAACTGTTAAATCCGGATGATGAAATGCCACCTCCGCCAGATGACCTACAGTATTGACAACCATCAATGTGCCCTTCCAGCCACTAGTTTTGTATTTACGCCGAATCCAGCCTTTTTCTAAATACCAATGGGGGAGTTCATCTTTTATACGTTGCTCCACTTCTTCGTCACTATAAGTGTCTTCGTGACTACGTTCTCTCCAGCTCATAATATTTCTCTCTTTTATACATCACTACAAAAAAAGGCTAAAACCTGTTCAGACAATCTAATAAATACTTAATATCTTGCTCTGTATGGCTAGCAGAAACCTGCAGCCTGATTTCTTCCTGCCCTTTTGGTACCACTGGATAACCCAGTCCTGTGACCAAAATACTGTTAGCGAATAAATACTCAACCAAAGCGACTGTTTTTTTTGTATCCCTGATTAAAATTGGCACAATGGGATGTTCACCCTGCAGGGACTCAAAACCAGCCTGTACTAATCCGTTTCTAAGCTGCCTGGATAAATTAGACAATAAATTCAGTTTTTTAATTCCTTCAGCACTATCAACTATCTGCACTGCTTTTAATGCCGCAGCACTTTCAGCAGGCGTAATAGGGTTTGAAAAAATATAAAGAGGGGCTGTTTCCCTTAAATAATCAATCACTTTTTCACTAGAAACCACATAACCGCCATTCACTCCAAATGATTTTCCTAATGTAGCGATTAATACATCCACTTTTGTGTTGGTAACTTCTTCTGTGCCCCGTCCTGTTTCACCGAAAGCTCCCACACCATGAGAGTCATCGACCAAAGTAATAATACCTTCCTTATAACCTCTTTCATGTCGATTACAGATTGCAGAAATTTCATCTAAAGCAGCATAATCTCCACGCATACTAAAAACACCATCCGAGACAACACATACACGTTTAAATTGCCCCTTGTGTGCTTGTAATATATTCTCTAATTCAGCAAAATCAAGATGAGCATAAACTGCTTTTTTTGCTGGTTTTGATAAACGTATGGCATTAATAATACAGTTATGATTCAGTGCATCGCTGACAACCAGAGTATCTTGACTAATAAATTGTGGTAACACCCCCATCATGGTTGCATAAGCCGCACTAAACAACATGGCAGACTCTCTGCCATGAAATTCTGCTAACTTTTGCTCCAGATCTTTATGCAATTGATAGGTACCACTAATAAACCGTACAGCACCAGGCCCCGTCCCAAATTGTTCAGCCGCATTAAATTCTGCACTAATAACGTCAGAGTGATTAGATAAGCCAAGGTAGGAATTGGAATTCATTCTTAAAAATGCTTTATTTCCGTGGTCTGCCAGATAATATCTAGGGCCATATCCATTGACAGCTGCTTTTATGCCGGTGACAACCTGTTCATTTCTTTTAGCTGTTCCTGTCTGATCTTTTTCTAATAATTGTTCCGAGAACAGGGTTTCGATTTTATCTAGTGCCATCAGATCCTCCAATTATTACGACGATAACTTAGCTGCCAATTTTTCCAGCATATCCGTCACCATTTCTGACAAGCTATATTCAGGCTGCCATCCCCATTCCTGAAAAGCACAATGATCATCCATATGCTTAGGCCAGGAATCGGCAATGGCCTGGCGTACTGGATCAATCTTATAACTTATACTGAATTCTGGAATATGATGTTTAATCTCAGCCGCCAGCTGTTCAGGCTTAATACTCATTGCTGTCACATTAAACGCATTATGGTGACTTAATTGCTGCTCATCAGCCTGCATTAAAGTAATTGCTGCGTTAACTGCATCGGGCATATACATCATATCCAGTTGAGTATCAGCCTTAAGAAAACATTGATATGATTTTTTTTGTAAGGCTGCATAGAATATTTCTACCGCATAATCGGTGGTTCCCCCACCCGCTTGAGTTTTATATGAAACCAATCCAGGATACCTCAGACCACGCGTATCAACAGCAAATCGTTGTTGATAATAATCACAGAGTAATTCGCCCGACACCTTAGTTACGCCATACATGGTATTAGGCCGTTGAATAGTATCTTGCGGGGTATCAACTGCTGGGGTTTGAGGCCCAAATGCACCGATAGAACTAGGAACAAAAACTGAACAACGCATCATTCGAGCTGTTTCCAATACATTCAATAAACCATTCATGTTGATATCCCAGGCTTTTTGCGGGGTTTGTTCAGCAACGGCAGATAGTAATGAAGCTAAATGAAAAATGGTATCTACCTGATAGTCCTTTACCACTTTGATTAATGCTAATTGGTCTCTAATATCCAGAGTTACAAAAGGACCTGTTTCTGTTAAATCTATATTCGGTTGTCGATTGTGCCCTGCTGCAATAACATTTTCATTACCATATAACAGACGTAAAGCCAGAGTAAGTTCCGAACCTATTTGTCCAGTTGCACCTGTTACTAATATTTTTTTCATTGTCTGGCGATTAATAATACTTCAAATTCATCTGCTGGCACGGGTCTGGAAAACAAAGACCCTTGCCCATAATTACAACCCGCTTCTAACAATAAACTTCGTTGCTGTTCTGTTTCTATCCCTTCAGCAATCACTTCAAGACCCAGCTTATGGGCCATCAAAATAATGGCTTCCGATAAAGCATATCATTAGAGTCCGGGGCCAAATTACTAGTAAATGATTTATCAATTTTCAAATAATCTATAGCAATTTTTTAAGGACTCAGTCTAACTATTGTTACATACTGGATGAATCAGTTGAACCTGATCAACATTAATGCCTCCACCCGCTGGAGAAAAAACAGCATAGCCCGCCAGCTCTACTGGCGACAGATAGCCAACAACCTCAGCTAATGAGGTTAAACGAAGCCCCTGCTCAACCAGATAAATAATATAACTTTGCCTTAGGGTTTCTGCCAGCGTACTGTCTAAATAGGTAAGACCAAAATCTACTGCGGAACAATAAAGCATTGCCTGCATTTCCTCTAAAGAAAGAGTCAGGTGTTGATCCCATAAAGTATCGTTATGCAGTGCTAAATCCAATCTTCCTTGTAGAACCTGGCCAACAGGAACGGTTCTCTGAAGTTTTCCAGATAAATGAATAACAGCTGGTTCACTACTCATTTGTTCAAAATTAAGGCCCTGTATTTCTTCCAGGTTTAAGCCTGACATTAATAATAGTATGAGTTGTTGAGTATTATTATCGGCATGAGTTAATAAAAGCTGTATATCAGAATCCGTTATTTTTTGATACCTTGGTATTTGGGGTAAACCATTTTGATTTTTTTGTTCAATAATACGGTGATCTGGTTCTGAAGTTATTGCATCATATTGTGGAGTCTGCCCCAACATGGAAGCTAAGGGAAAATCAAAGCTGCTTTGCACTTCCCCTTCGGAGTCTTTCAATAAATACCCCCTAAACCACACGGTAAAAAAGGCTAAAAACAGTGCTGTTATTAATGCAATGAGTAAACCAAGCATATAATCAGGACTAATTGCTTGTGAATTCACACTGGCTCTATTCACCACATCAACTTGTGGATACTTTTCGAATTGCTTACTTTCTAGTTTCAGCAAACGATCCTGAGTTTCCCTGGCTATTATTTCCATTGATTCAAGATCATCCATCAACTTCTGATGTTTAGAAAATAATGTTGTGAAATTTGAAGCATTTGTTTTATGTTCATCAAGTTGCAGTCTAATTTTCTCAACAACTTGTTTAGCTGCAAAATAAGCTTGATTAGCTTCTGTCCAAACAATGCCTTTTCCTATTTCTCGTTTCTGCTTAATTTGCTGCTTTAACTTTTTTATTTGTTCGGGTATATGTTTCATCGTCGCTTTATATTGCAGATAGTCACGCGTGAAGTTTTTATCAAACTCAGCCAATTGAGCCGTTAACTCCCGATATTCTTTTTCCAGTTCACTTAAACTTGTTTGTTCAAATTTTGGCACCACAGCCTGACCATTAGCTATCGCCTGATTGATAGCATCCAACTTGGCCTTACTCTGCAACACCTCCTGACTAGCGTCATTAAAAGCTTCAGTCAAACTGATAAGTGTCGCTGGCAACTCATTTTCTTCCCTACTAATAGAGCTAATATCATGTTCTTTCCTGAAAACATCTATTTCTTTTCTGGTTTTTTCAATATTAGTATCTAATTCAACTAATTCATCTTTAACCCGCTGCACCGTATCATTAGCCGCATTTGTCACACTCTGAGCTCTCAAACCAAGGTAAACGTCAACCCAGCTATTGATTACCACAGGAAGTATCTCTGCATTGGGTCCCTGCGCAGACATATTAAGAAGATTAGTCTCCTCAATCGGCTCAACCTTTAACATATTACGAATATCTACCAAAGTAAGGGTAGACAAATCAGAGCTATGCTCTAAATGTTTAATTTTTGCTAATGTTTCAGTTAATAGTTCACTATCTAGAAGTTTTTTCTTTTGAATGGTTACATGCTGTAAGTCAACCTCTCGACTCCTTTGATCCACATCAGTTGCAGCTGAAGTCAATAGTGTTGCACTACTTTGATAAACTGCAGGTCTGGAGTAATTTATGACCAGGCCAATAATTAACGACACTATAAAAGAAACAACAAAAAGTCTAATTCTTGAATGACCTTTATTAGGCACTGAAGAATCAGCAACTGAATAAGCCTGATTTTCCTGAGAGATATATTTAGCCTCTGCTTGCTGTTTCATTCATCCTCCTAGAACTATTTAACATCTGAATATTAAATAGATTATTCATCAACCTACACTCCATTATCCGTTAGTTTAATGAATATCAATATGCTATTAATAAAAATAGCGTCTAACCCTTATTAAAGACCTTTTTTGTTATAAAACCAAGCTTTAATAGCCGACCAAAGCATAAACAAACAAAGATTATCGATATTAAGAGTTTAGAGGTATAAATGCTGCAAATGTACTACTTCAATACATTTATATGTTTGATGGGAGCAATATGGGTTTTTGACAAACTTTGAATGCTGGGGAAGCTTATTTTTTCAACATAAAATTAAGTTAAAAATAAGGGGGGGAGGAGGATTATACCTGCCTTGTATAAATTAAAGAGTGTTCCCTTCTATCACTTACTCTTTTTTCCAAAATCACATCGGGAATATCAAGATGACTGCTCCGTGGATCATTAGCCGTTGATCGAATTAAATATTCCCTGACAGTTAATTTAAGTTTATTAAATAAACAACCATCCAGTTGTTTAATCACTTTTTTTGCCAGATCAGGGGGAGAAATCCTGACTATTCCAAATTGCTCTACAGGGCGTGAATAATGGTCTTGCCTTTCCATCATTTCAATACAGCAAATGGTAACAGCTAACTTTTTACCCTTAGTCACACGTCCATTGAATTCTGACTCAATGAACTTGGCAAGGTCATGGTTATTGATTCCTATAGGAATATTTTTAAATAAAATATTCATTAAGTCACCTCAATTTAATGTTTTTTTTCAGTATAGATACTTCTTCAAAAAATTCAACAAACGAAAACTGTCAGTCAATACATGTTGGGGTTAGTAGCTCAATCTACTGAGCTGAAATCCTAAAGTTTTTTGTACATGACGCTAGCGCGTCTTTATGAGGTTACCACGCAGCGCGTGGGAACCAGAAAACGTTGTGTTTCATCACCTTTTCCGGCTAGCTACCACCTGTCACATGGCAGCTTTAGTATAGCACCGTAGGTTGGGGTGACAAAAGGAACCCCAACATCTTGTATTACAACTATATGTTGGGTTAGGACATCAACCTACTGAACTGAAATTCTAAAGTTTTTGTGCATGACGCTAGCGCGTCTTTAAGAAGTTACCACGCAGCGCGTGGGAACCAGGAAATCCGTTGTGTTTCATAATCATTTTCCGGTTAGCTACCACGTGTCACATGGTAGCTTTAGTGTAGACGCGCCAGCGTCAAGCACAGATATATATCCAACTCTCATCACTTACCATTAACTCTAAGGTAACTCGATATGATTTTTTGATTGAAAATGAATATTTATCTCTCAGTTTTCTTGCAAAGGATGTTGCTTTGTAGCCGTCGGACTTTCTTTTTTAAACCCCGTAACTTCCTACCCCTTCATTTTGCTAAATTGATATTTTTTGCAAGTCTATTATTCAAATATGGATACAACCATTAGTCTAGCACTTTAACTGAGTATTTTAACTTTACTCGGTATTCTTTTAAATTCCAATAGATATTTATTAATTTTGTAAGTATCTCAAATCATTCGCGACTAACTTGCATTAATCGCTAACAATGTCGTTTAGACGATCTACTCAAAACTGCATGACTGGCGTTTATCCTGAACAAAACACAACTAGTTTTGTCCACTGGTGATGCACGCAAAGCATCTTAATTAGCAATTCCTTTGGCTCCGGCCGTAGATAATTCTTCAATATAATGAAAAAACTGGGGCAACTTACAATACTGATATTAATAGCGGCTATTGTTTGGGGGTATTTTAAGCCCCATTCAGATCAAGTTGCTATGAGCATCGAAAAACTGGTTTTAACGGGTTCCAGTACTGTAGCACCTTTGGTCGCAGAAATTGGGAAACGCTTTGAATCATTACATCCCAATGTGCGAGTTGATGTGCAAACAGGAGGCTCATCTCGTGGAGTGACTGACACTCGCACGGGACTTGCAAATATAGGTATGATTTCGCGTGCACTTAAAAAAAATGAAACCGATCTACTCAGTTTTACCATTGCCCTGGATGGTATCAGCATTATAATTAATCAATCCAACCCAGTGTCTTCACTGAGTAAACAACAGATCATCGACATATATACGGGTAAAATTATAAATTGGCACGATGTTGGTGGCAATAATGCGCCTATTACCGTCGTTAATAAAGCTGAAGGCCGTTCAACGCTGGAACTTTTTCTTCATCATTTTGAATTAACAAACACTCAGGTAAAACCACATGTTGTGATTGGCGACAATCAACAAGGTATAAAAACAGTTTCGGGCAACCCAAATGCCATTGCCTATGTATCAATTGGAGCAGGCGAATATGAGGCTGAACATAATATCCCGATTAAACTCTTACCTCTTGACGGCATCGGTGCTTCCGTCAGTAATGTACATAACCGTAGTTTCCCTTTATCCAGACCCTTAAACCTGATAACAAGCAAACAACCAGGCGGTATTGCAAAAACATTTATTGAATTTGCCCGCTCGGTTCAGGTTAACGACCTTATTGAGGCACAATATTTTGTCCCTATCGCAAACTGATAAGCATCTTACTTTTATATTACGGCTCTGTGCCCTATTGTCGGCAGCGGTCATTTTACTTATCTTAATTTTTTTACTGAATGAATCTTTGTCAATTTTTCAGCATGTATCAGTATCACGCTTTATCAATGATGCATCCTGGCATCCACAACAGGGTTTATATAATATAACCCCTATGCTTTCGGCAACAATACTGTCCACAGTCGGGGCATTGATTCTGGCAACACCTCTGGGCATTGCTTCGGCCTTATTTAGCTATTTTTATGCCCCAAAATTTCTTGCCACCTGGTATCGTCGTTTAATTGAATTACTGGCTGGTATTCCATCTGTGGTCTATGGACTATGGGGACTGACTACGCTTGCCCCCTTAATTGCTCAACTACATCCACCAGGTGTTAGTTTACTCACTGCAATATTAATACTTTCTTTAATGGTTCTTCCCACTGTAGCCCTGACTGTTGAAGCAGCTATAGCCGCTGTACCTGCCAGCTATCTTCAAGGCGCAATGGCTCTTGGCTTATCTCGCTGGACGAGCATTAAATGTATCATTCTACCTGCTGCTCATTCGGGTATTACATCGGGGATTTTGTTGGCAACTGGACGTGCTATAGGTGAAACCATGGCAGTACTTATGGTGGCAGGTAATGTAGTGCAACATCCACATAGTTTATTTGATTCAGTACGTACCTTGACTGCCAATATTGCTCTGGAGATGGCCTATGCAATGGGGGATCATCGAGCAGCCCTGTTTGTTTCAGGATTAGTATTAATGATTATGGTTTTATTATTGGTTTTTATGGCAGCGTTTTTTAAAAGGAAACCAGCCTATGTCTAAAATTAATTTTGCGACATTATTGATATGGTTGGTAGCCATTGTTATTACAACGGTCTTTGTATTCATACTGGCAGAAATCATTGTTTATGGATTATCTGGGCTCTCATGGTCTTTTCTTGTTGAGCCACCACAAAATGCTGGACGCTCAGGAGGTATCGGTCCGATTATTATATCAACGGGATTAATTCTATTTGTCGCCATTGCAACGGCTGCGCCACTTGGATTAGCAACCGCTGTTCTGCTAACCGAATTCACACCACAAGACAGCCGCTTTGGCTTTTTTGTTGAACGTAGTATAGATATACTGGCAGGCATTCCATCAATTGTTTTTGGACTGTTCGGCAATGCTTTCTTCTGTCTTTATTTAGGCTTGGGATTTTCCATTCTATCCGGTGGACTCACTCTAGCCTGCATGGTTTTGCCTATTCTAATTCGCACTGCAACCGAAGGCTTCCGCGCTGTACCCAATGATTATCGACTTGCCGCCAGTGCTTTAGGATTAACGCGTAGTGCAGCACTCATCCATCTACTCTTACCTACTGCTACCCCTGCCCTTGTTGCAGGATTATTGTTAGGTATCGGACGAGCAGGTGCAGAGACAGCAGCACTTATTTTTACCAGTGGTTACGTTGATAGAATGCCTGACTCATTATTTGATTCAGGTCGAGCATTATCAATACATATTTATGACCTTTCTATGAATGTGGCTGGTGGCGATGCCAACGCCAATTCAACAGCACTGGTGCTCATTATTATTTTATTCCTTATCAACAGTACATCCATCAGCCTGGCTAATCAATGGATGCACAAGAGAGTCATCAGCTCATGAATCCTTTATTGCTTGAATCAGAATCTATTGCACACAAAACTTCAAATAATAGTTATACCCTGGGCCCCATGCAAGCAGGAACACCTTGTTGTAAACCAAGCACTCTGTTGAGTATTGAAAACCTATCACTTTACTACGGTAATAAACCCGCATTAGAAAATGTCTCTTTAGATATTTATCAAGGTTGTATTACTGCGCTAATAGGGCCTTCAGGATGTGGGAAAACCAGTTTTCTATCCGCATTAAATCGTTTAACCGATATGATTCCAGACTGCACTGTTACCGGTAACATCCATTATAAAGGTATCGATTTACATGATCCAACGATAGAGTTATTAAAGTTACGTAAAGAAATCGGCATGATTTTTCAAAAACCAGTCCCCTTCCCCTTATCTATCCGGCGTAATATCGAATTACCCTTACAAGAACATGGCATCAGCAAACAAAGCGAATTAAGCAGTATTGTGCAACAAGTTTTACTCGATGTCGGTTTATGGGAGGAAGTTAAAAACCGTCTAGATTCCTCTGCACTTGATTTATCGGGTGGACAGCAACAACGAATATGCATTGCCAGAGCACTGGCCTTAAAACCTAAAGTTTTATTAATGGATGAACCATGCAGTGCATTAGATCCTATCTCTTCAGCCGTAGTGGAAGATCTGATTAAACGCCTACAAGGGAGTTATACAATTGTCATTGTCACCCATAACTTAGCTCAAGCTAAACGTATTGCAAATTATGCCGGGTTCTTTTGGGTCAAAGAAACAGCGGGCTGTTTAATTGAATTTGGTCAATGCAAACAAATTTTTGAATCACCTACCCATGAATTAACTGCTGCTTATGTGAATGGCTGTAGAGGATAAGCCAAGTAAACTGATAACATATTCAATTGAAGTAATACGACTTCGCAAGCTAAAAAAAGGTGAATTCACTAACTTACTAACCTTGCCCAAAACACCACCATCACTGATTACATTTTCTATATCAATGACAGGTCAAAAGTATTTTTAACTGAATTTCGAAACACCTAGAGTGCTATAAACTGATAAAATACCTAGCATTATTAAACTGTATTGCCTTGCTACTAAGCTAACTTAGTCAATTCAACTTCTTTTTTACTAAGGATATAACGGCGATATCGATGACCAAACATTCAATAAAAAGAAAAATAATGAATACTCTGAAAACCTTAAGTGACACATCAAGATTATCTAGTATAGTTCTGCTAGCCCTACTGACGGGTTGTACTTCAGCACCAAAAAATCCGGATGACCCTTGGGAAAGCTGGAATCGAAGTACTCAAGAGTTCAATGATGATTTTGACGACACTATAATGAAGCCCTTGGCTAAGAGTTATCTTTTTACAACGCCAGAACCCGTTGATAGAGGTGTCACTAACTTCTTTAGTAATATTGATGATATTGGGGTCACTATTAACAGTTTGCTACAATTTAAACTTAAGCAGGCCGGCATGGATATGAGTCGTTTTCTTGTTAATACCACTGCGGGAGTCGCGGGGGTAATGGATGTAGCAACGATGATTGATTTACCCAAACACAATGAAGATTTTGGACAAACATTAGGGGTCTGGGGTGTTCCACCAGGCCCATATCTGGTGTTGCCTTTCTGGGGGCCTAGTTCTCCGAGAGGGACTGCAGGGCTTGTCGGTGATGCTTTTTTTGACCCTCTTAACTATACTCTGTTTGCCAGTTTTGCAGTCAGCGCAGTGAGTACGCTTGCTGATGTTGTCGAGGTAACCGACACAAGGGCTGGATTTATGACATCTGAAAAAATTGTTAATGAAGCCGCTATTGATCGCTATAGTTTTATTAAAGAATCGTATTTACAATATCGTGAATTTCAGATTAATGACGGTAACATTTCAGATGAAGATGATTTATTAGAACTGGATATGAATTTTGAAGATGAACCCAGTTATAAACTTGAGCTTTACTCACCAACAGAAAAATAGAAAAGGTTTTAGGTATTACTTCGCGCAAGCAAAATGGTGCGAAGTAATACCTAATAACAACGTCTAGCATTAATAATAAATAGGGTTATGAACAAACCACAGGCTGAGTTGTAATTAGGTTAAAAACCCCCTAAATAATTTACCAAAGGAAGTGAGGCTATAGAAAATGAGCAAGCTGTTTTTTGTTCAGAGTCATAAAAACAAATAGAACAGTCTTATAGACGACGCTTTTATTTTAACATGCCAGTGCAACTCGAACCCTGGCCCGCAGTACAACCGTAACAATGATCAGCTACAGCAATGGACATAGCTTCTGGCATGCTTTCCAGTAATTGACTCAAATGCGTAGTATGCCCACGTAATGGCATTTCTAGCATTTGATTAAAATCACAATCATAAACATAGCCCTGCCAGTCCACACTTAATAGACTCTTACACATTACTTGTTCTAAATTAACAGCTTGATATGATTGCTTCAGCACATTCATATATTCATCAAACTGGCCTTTTGCCAGCAATACTGCACCAAAACGTTGAATGGGCATATTGGTAATGGTAAATAAGTTATTAAACTTTAGTCCAAAATGTTCTAGTAAGAATTCCCGATAAGCATCTTCTAACTGCATTTGAGGTGGAGGTAAAGCAATACCTTGTGGATTAAATACCAAGTTGAGTGTTAAATCTGTTTCGTCTTGTCCGTAACCTAACTGATTGAGTTTTTGCAAAGCATCAATCGAAGCTGAAAACACACCTTTACCTCGCTGGGCATCAACATTATCTTCCAGATAACAAGGTAATGATGCAATAACTTCTACTTGTTGCTCAGCCAAAAATTCGGCTGTACCTTCATAACCGGGCTCAACCAGAATAGTGGGATTGCATCGATCCATAACATGTAAACCTTGCTGTCTCGCTTGCTGTACCAGCCAACGAAAATCAGGGTTCATTTCTGGTGACCCCCCGGTTAAATCCAGCGTTTCAAGTTTATATTTTCCAGCAAATTGTAACGCGACCTCCATGGTCTCGCGTGTCATTAATTCTGTCCGCTTAGGTCCTGCATTCACATGGCAATGAGTACAACTCAAATTACAAAGATAACCTAAATTCATTTGTAAGGTGGTTAATCGACCTCGGCTGATTTGTGGGAAATCACTTTTAACTAATAACGGTTTGGCGTCACGCATCTTGGTATCTTTAAATTGTTAGGAAGCATAGGCTGGCAAAGCATCCAGAAAATGGATCAATTCCAGCTGAGATGATGAAGGAGCAGGCAACTCGGTTAATGCCTTATGTAATGTAATTAAGTCGCACACTTCATCTACATCACATAAAGGAGCTAAAGTCTTAACCTCCCCTACCTGATCAATTTTATTGAAAAATTGATCGCCTGTATCGGCTTGACTATAAATCACTTCTGTCCATATTGAGTCGGGGATTTTACAGTTCCCTCCAAACAACCAAAATCCACCATCATCACTTGGACCAAAGACTAAACGCGCTTGTTCGTTATGAGGTAGCCAGGCTGATGCTAGCAATAACTCTTTAGCCGTCATTTGAGGAATATCTGCTCCTACTAGAATGACAAAATCATGCTTAGATAATAATGTTTGATAAATATGAGCCATCCGTTCACCCAATCCACCTTCACCTTGCCAAAGACAGGGTAAATCCTGCCAGAAATCATGTGTTAATGCTGATTCTTCAGCAACCGCATAATAACTTTGAATATCATCAAGTGTGCTCAGGTCTTGTAAGATAGAAGAAACTGAACGCGATGCAGCAAGATGAAAAGCTTCTGCATTTTTATGCCCCAATTTAACGGCTAACCGAGTCTTAACTGGCGACAATCCAGGTGTTTTTACAAAGACAGCTATTGCTCCACTCATCAGCAGCAAGCCACACCTGATTCAAGTGATAAGCTGGTATTAGGTGGTGCACAATCAAATAAACCAAAGTGAGTCGACTTATCCCCCATGAACTCAAAATGTTTGGCATAGCGACTGCAAGCCAACATATCATAAGAATTGCCACAGACCCGTAAAGGTTTACCCGTTTCAAAATGATGGTGATCATCCAAATCAAAAGCATGTGGATGTTCTGCAATTGAGCCCTTATAGACTGCAAGCTGACCAAAATCTTCGCAGCGATCTTCAAGCGGCATTTTAAAGGCTCTAATGGTGACTGAACGAAAATTAACCATGCCAATTTTTGCTTCTACTTCAGGGTCTTCCAATTCAATCGGGCTTTGTTTAACGACACGTACATCAGGACAGCCTAATTCCTGCATGATACGGCGAAAATCTTCCCAATATAAAGCGCCACCCAGACATTCTCCTAATAGCACAGGTTCTGTTTTAAGTGCCTGCGGTATCCGTCTATCGGAATAAACATCTGAAAAATAGATTTCTCCACCAGGCTTCAATACCCGTAAAATTTCTGAGAGTACCTGTTTTTTATCAGGTGATAAATTGATCACACAATTTGAAACAACCAGATCAATGGAATTATCATCAATACCGGCAGTCGCTAAATCTTCCATATAACCTTGCTTAAATTCGACATTTGATTGAGCATAACCATATCGCTCTGCATGCCAGTCACAATGTTCTTTTGCAACGGCCAGTTGCTCTTCTGTCATATCAATGCCAATCACATGCCCAGACGCTCCGACCAAACGTGACAATAAGTAACAATCTCGTCCCGTACCACAGCCGAGATCTAAAACAGTACTTCCTTCCAAAGCTGGAGGCAAAGGCGTACCACAGCCGTAGTAACGGGCGACGACTTCAGGATGCAAATCAGAAAGTAGTGGTCGTAAATGTAAAGGCATAGCATCCAGAGTACAACACGCACTGGTTTTTAAGTCCTGACTCGATTTAAGCACTTGACCATAATAATTTTGTACTGATTCACTGATCGCAGTGTTACTCATGTTTTCTCCGAATATTCTTCGACACTCATCGGTGTCTTAAAGCTCATGTAATACCAATCCCAATATATTTATACTTGAGCTAAGGGATCGTCATTCCTGCAGGCTCCTAGCAGGAATCTATCTGTGAGGATGGATTCCCGATTAAAGATTTCGGGAATGACGGTTATTAGCGTGATTATTTATTGGGATTGGTATAATGTATTAAACCGTATCGTCACTACGATTTATCAATTGGATGCAATACCTTACTCATTGTCTGTTTAATACGTTCTCGGGCTTGTTCAGAGAGTTTAGTGCTCTCTATTAATCCTGTATTATCTCTTTTAGCCATTTTTTGCATTAAGCGGTGTAATGCTTGTAAATCTTTTGCATAATATCGGCACAAACCACACATTGCTGTATGTAAGGAGAACTCAATGCGTTCTCGAAGGGTCAAATTTTTATCCAGCTTTTTAGAGGCTAATAGACTGGCTTCTTTACATGTTAACATTTTAAAAACCTCTACTGATTAATCCAATTGATATCAAGACAATGACGTAATTGAACTCTGACTCTTGATAACATCACCCAAAAGTTATTCAATGAAGTAATAGACATCACTTCACAAATTTCTTCACTTTTCATATCTTCGAATTCACGCAAAACAAATAGTTGTGCCATTCGTTCAGGTAATAGGTTGATACAGGCTTGTAATACTTGTATAAATTCCTCTTGCTCCATTGCCTTTTCAGGCTTAGACCAAATAGATAAGTCCACTTTCCAATTCCCTTGTTGATCGAAATAATCGTCATTATCATCAGTAAGTAGTTGCTCATCAAATTCACTGACTTTCTCCCGCGATGCTTTCCGAAAATAGTCAATAATTTTATGTTTCAGTATACCGATTAACCAGGTTTGTTCAGCTGCCTGACCTGCATAATTCGCTTGTGCTTTTAAAGCGGCAAGTAAGGTTTCCTGTACTAAATCTTCAGCAATTTCAGAATCCCGAACACGCGCCATTCCATAACGATAAAGAATATCCCCGTATAATTGTAGCCATTGCTCTGGTGGTGACAATTCATGTGTCATCTTGCAGTACTCTTGGTTATTTAAATTATTTAGACTATTTAAACATTTTTTAGATTAAGTTTGTCTGTAAAACAGACCTAAACACCATTAACCGCCCAATCATAAGGAAGGTTTGATTTAATATCTAATTCTGGTAAATCAATTCTATAGTGTTTAACAAATGCTGAGACGCCACCATCCGTTTGAAAATCTTCTTCAAACCAGTCAAATATTTTAGAAATACGAATAACTTTTTTCTCTATTTTCAAACCTTTTCCCTGATTATTCAAGAACGACATCACTTGATCATCAAGCTGTTGATTAAGTAGTCTGGCAGTATAGGGTTCATTGCGAAGATCTGGACAGCTAACTGATGCGCACACTATAGCAAAGTGTATCCGAGGTTCGCCCATAGGACGCAAAATTTCATGTTCAACTTCAGCTAATGAAACTGACTTTCCATCTAAGGTACCGGCTCCTTTATTCCAGACAGGACTGAAGAAGCTACCCGAATCTTTAATGCTTTCAGTCGGCCAATGATCAACCACCATTTTTAAAGCCAATATATTATAAGCATTAATATAAAATGCCAATTTCTCTTTATGGCCGGACAATTTTTCCAACTTATATGTCGAAAGTTCTTGATACGCTTTATCTAAACTTCCATTATTTTTAATTGCCTGATAGTCAACTAGCATTAAAGTAACAGCATTTTTATTTGCAACTTTAAGATGATTTAACACCGTTTGATATGCAGTCCAATCGGGTTCAACTGCAACTACATTCCAGCTAGAAAACAACAAACTGACCATTAACACTAAGGAACTGATTTTAAACATTTTCCTGATTACCCATGAGCTTCCGCTATTTTGACAAGGCAGCCACACAGCCCCGTCATTCCTGCATTCTCTTAGCAGGAATCTATTTTTTGCATGAGTAGATCCCCGATAAAAGACCTCGGGGATGACGGAGTGTACGGTGTTATAGTTTTTCTCATCTATATGGCGGAGACTCATGGGTAATCAGGAACATTTTTATCTTCAAAAAATTAAGTTACCTATTTGTCGAACAGCTATTGCAAACCTTACAAATTTTTTATAGCTCATAACTTTACTAATAATAACCTCCTATTGATTCACTGAGACTTATCAATTTTGAAAGGCGTAAATTTCGGTATCAGGATGAAATGCATACCAGGCAAACCAAAAAGTTCTGACGCTCGGCAGCTGTTCACCAGATTGATTAAAAGCAGCTGCACTCCGATATTGACTATCGTAGCGAATAGTAATCAACTGACCATTAACAATATCAGTCACAGTAGCAGAACTTTGTTCTAATTCAATAAATGGATAAACCTTGAATTTCCCTTCAATTTCCAGTCCCATCACCAGCTCCTTCGGATGATACTTTCGGCTAACCACTGAAAGTGGAAACATAGTATGTGGACTTTCTATATAACTGGCATATAAATGCTTCCTATAATTACGTTTATACCCTGTGTCAGTTGATAAAACCAGAGTATCAGGGTGTCGTGTTTTCCAGTCTTGCCATGTGGTATGAGAAATGGGCAAACTCACCAGACATTTTCCTCTATGAGGCCCACTAATTGCTTTATTCATCAATTGAGACCAAAGCGATTGTGTTTGCCTGTCATATAACAACACATCACTGTTATATAACAAGCCAGACACACCAAAAGTATGTGTTTCACCATCAATAACAGCTAAAAAAGCCATTCCACTACCGCATAATGGGCAAAATGTAATCACCACAGATTCTTCATTAAACCGGTCATTAACAACCTCATGCCAATTTAAAATATTAATGGGATAAGCTTTAACAACGCCTTTATATTTAACGCCCAGGACTGCAGACTCATTATGTAAAAAATCACTGTTATTCACTGTAATAAAAACAGGCTTATCAATGGCTGGAATACCATCTTTAACAGGACCACCACTTAAAACCTGTTCAATAGGAATTAGTGCATCCTGCAGATCAAAACTATTTTTGCTTTGTGCAAAACAGCTACTCATGAAAAATAACAAGCATCCCAGGTAGAAACAACGCTTTCTATTCATTGACTTGCCTTCATTGTTAACATCTCATTTCCCAATAAGTCGAATAATTTTAAAAATACTTACAAAAAATCACAAAATATTAAATTTGCCGCTATCAATACAATGAACTATTATTCAAGAAATCACTAAGCGTTGAGGGTACTCCATTCATGTCACTGATAAAATTCGTTAGACGCTCTGTCTTTTTTCATCGTTTACTTTTGTTAGCACTTTTATCACTTAATAGTTGTGAACAGCCCCCCCAAAGTGTTTTAAAAATTGGTACAAACCTATGGCTCGGTTATGAATCATTGTATCTTGCCCAAAACTTAGGTTTTTTTGATAATAAACCAATAAAACTGATTGAAATGCCCTCAGCAACCGAAGTTTCTCATGCTTTTCGTAACAAGGCACTGGATGTTGCAGCTCTCACTTTAGATGAATCCTTGGTCTTATTGCAGTATGAGCCAGACCTTAGAGTTATTTTAGTGATGGATGTATCTAAAGGGGCCGATGTGTTATTAGCTAAACCGTCTATTCAATCATTAGCAGAGTTAAAAGGTAAGCGTATAGGCGTTGAAAGTTCAGCAGTCGGAGCAATCTTATTAGATGGTGCATTGCAGGCTGCTAGCCTTAGTCTTGCAGATATAAAGTTTCAGCCAATCATGGCTAATGAACATAAAATGGCTTATCTAAAAGGGATAGTTGATGCAGTGGTTACTTTTGAACCACATAAAAGCAAACTACTCGCTCAAGGGGCTATTAAATTATTTGATAGTACTCAAATTCCAGGACGAATAGTTGATGTACTGGTCACCAGACAAGAAGTCATTGATACACACAGTGAGACATTGAAATTAATTGTTGCAGCCCACTTTCAGGCACTTGAATATCTCAGGCAGAACGTTGCTGATGCGACTTTACGAATAGCTCCTCGCTTAGCCGTTCAGAGCGATGAAGTGTTGAAACAGTTTGAAGGTATTACATTGCCCGGGATAAAAGAAAATCACCATTTCCTATCCGTAGAAAGTCATGACCTATCAAGCTCAGTTGAAGAGTTAATCACCTTAATGAATGAAAAACAGTTTTTATTTAAATCAATTGATACCTCTCAATTGATTAATGATAGTTTTTTACCAGCAAAACAATAAAATGGAGAGCCTTAATTTTTCCATGAACAATAAAACCAATTCATATCAATTAAAACTGTGGTTACCCATCAGTAGCTTTATTATCTTTGCCAGTTTACTGGCTAGCATTATTTTCTTTAATTATCGTATAGAACTGGATTTGCTTCATCAACAAACTGAACAAAAAATTCAATCAGAGATGGAGCGTTTACAACTGAGACTTGAGGTAATGATCCCTCAAAATGAAAGCAATAATATTGAACGGGAATTAAACTATATCAATTTAATGCCTGAAACTGAGGTCATCGCATTAATTGATACTAAAGGAGAAATCCTTTTTGCAAATGATCGTCGATGGAAAAATAAACATGTAAAAGATACTTTCCCTGAATTTAAACAAAATATTTCCCAACTTTCCCAAAATAACTTTCAGGTAACGATACAATACGATAAGGAATCTCATCACTATTTTGTCTATACCCCCATCGCTCTAACGTCATCATCAAAACAATTACGCTTGCATCAAGTGGGGGTGCTCTACTTCATTTATGATAATTCATTAGCTGATCAAGCCATTTGGCGAAACACTTTTAATCAAAGTATTTTAAGCAGCATCAGCGTTATTGTTGCCATGTTGATATTACTAATCATTCAACATATTACTATCAGCAACCCGTTAAAACGTCTTATTCGGTTTACTGAAGAAATTGGTGAAGGTGATTTTTCTACTTCCAATCCATTGTTTGGAAAAGGTGAATTAATGTTGCTGGGAGAAACACTGGAACGAACCAGCCAGTTACTTGAGCAACGCGAACAAAACCTTTCGGTTACCTTAAATAGTATTGGTGATGCGGTCATCACAACAGATGATAAAGGGTGCGTTACCCGCATGAATCCAATAGCCGAGCAACTCACTGGCTGGCAACTGTCTGAAGCCAAAGGGATATCATTAAAATCTATTTTTCCTATTATTGATGCTTCAACTCGTGAACCTATAGCTAATCCTGTAGATAAAGTGATTAGTACGGGTGAAACTGTATATCTAAGTAATCACACTACCTTAATCGCTAAGGATAAAACAGAATATCAAATTGCAGATTCGGCAGCTCCCATACGTGATGCTCATAACACTATTCTGGGTATGATACTGGTTTTTAATGATGTCACAGAAAGATATAGAATTCGCCTTGAGCTTAATCGCAGCCTACAACGTTTATCACTGCATTGGAAAGATACCCCACTAGGGATGGTTGAATGGAATACAGACTTTGAGTTTATAGATTTAAACCCAGCGGCCGAACAAATGTTTGGCTTTAAAAAAGCAGAAATTCAAGGTCAGCATATTACTAAAAATATATTACCTGAAAGTGCCAGAGAAGCCGTTGATAAAGTTTGGGCTGAGTTATTAGCCAATACAGGAGGAAGACGAAGTCTTAATGAAAATATAACGAAAGATGGACGCACCATACTCTGTGAATGGTATAACACACCGCTTATCGATGATGAAGGTATAGTCATCGGTGTTTCCTCTCTAGTCATGGATATTACTGAACAACAGCGATTAGCAAAACAGGAACAAGGAAATAAGACTCAACTGCAAGAAGTCTTGAATAGTATGTTAACCATGGTAGCTACACTGTTACCAGATGGCTCAATAAGCTTCATTAATACCCCACCCCTAAGAATATCAGGGCTCACTAGAAAAGAGGTTTTCAAAAAAAAAATATGGAATGGGCCTTGGTTTTCTTATAACAATGCACTGCAACAAATGATTAAGAATGATTGTCATCGCGCAGCAGCAGGTGAAACGATTAATAGAGAGATTGAAATTGCAGTTTTAAATGGGCTGTTATGGATTGATTTTAGTGTTCATCCTGTTTTTGATAAACAGGGAAAAATAACATCACTGGTGGCTGAAGGTAGAGATATCAGCAGACGAAAACTAGCTGAAGAACATGCTATTCGTAGTCAAAAGATGGAGGCCTTAAGTAAAATCGTGGGGGGTATTGCACATGATTATAATAATATGCTGGGTGTTATTACAGGATATACAGGTCTACTTAAACGAAAATATCAGGATGTTGAAGGTACCGAAAAGTTTATCAGTGAAATTATTCATGCTACTGACCGAGGTAAGAAGCTGACCCAAAAAATGCTGAATTTTTCCCGACCTGAAAGTAGCCATGCCGAACCCTGCAATATGAATCAGGTACTTGAAAGTTTTCATGATATTTTAGAAAAATCACTCACCGCAGTTATTACGCTTAAATTTAATTTAAATAAGGAAGGCTGGATGGTGTGGTTAGATGTTGGTGAACTGGAAGACGCAATATTAAATATGGCTATTAATGCCAAGTTTGCCATGCCTGAAGGTGGATCATTAACCATTTCAACACACAATATACAACTTGCTGAAAAAGAAGCTAAATATCTTAATGTCGCTCCAAATGACTATTTTAAACTAACCATTGAAGATACGGGATCAGGGATTGAGCAGGCTGTACAGGACAAAATATTTGATCCTTTTTTTAGTACAAAAGGCGAAGCTGGAAACGGTCTTGGCCTAAGTCAGGTGTTTGGGTTTATCGAACGCGTAGGTGGGGCCATTAATGTCTATTCACAAGTTGGAAAAGGCACACAATTTACCCTTTACTTTCCACGTTATCATCAAGTAATTGATGATTTTAAAAAAATGCAGACTACAAAAGTCGAACCTAAACTATCAGGCAATGAAACCATTTTGGTGGTTGATGATGAACCTGCATTACGTGAATTAGCCAGGCACATTTTACTAGATGCTGGCTATAAAGTTCTTACCGCTAGTGATGGTAAAGAAGCATTAAATATTTTACCGACTCAAACTATTGACCTGGTATTAAGTGATGTTATTATGCCTAATATGGATGGCTATCAACTGGCTCAAAAGATATTAGATCATTACCCTAAAGTGAAAATACAATTGACCAGCGGCTTTAGCGGTGAACGCCATAACATTTTAAAAGACTCTAAGTTAAAGGATAATATGTTATATAAGCCTTATGACAGTCATGAATTATTGACTCATATTCGTTTAATACTTGATGGCTTTATTCTGCCTAAAGGTGAATTGTGATGGCAGATAATTCAGGACTAGATAAACAGTGTGAATGGAGTCAAGAATATAGTATCGGTGTGAAAGAAATTGATGACGATCATAAAATAATGTTTCAATTTATTAATAAAGCACATTTACTTAGCAACAAAGAAACTGACAGCACCCATTTACATCACCTGGTTTTAGACCTCATTAGCTACACTGAGTCACATTTCAAACGTGAAGAAGCCATGATGGAGGCAACGGCTTATCCTTATTGTGAGAATCACTTTGCTATTCACAAAGAACTGATTAAACAGCTTAAACAACAATCCATTTTGGTAGAAACAAAACAACAATCAGCAAGTGATTTTGTAAGGTTTTTAAAAGATTCTTTTATTGAACATATCGTAGGGTCAGATCAACGTATTTCCTCCTATATCACTGGATACGAAGAAAAAATTGCTAAAGCATTACAGAATGCCGGACCATTAACAACACCCGATTATAGTATTATTTATCTAGTTGATGATGACGAGAATTACCTTGAACTCATGCAAGCGATGGCTGATGCCGCCGGTTTAAATAGCGTAGCCTTTTCAACAGGCACTCAGTTTTTATTAGCCCCTATTACTGATAATGACCTTGTGGTACTGGATTTGAATATGCCAGAAAAAGACGGCATTGAAGTCATGCGTGATTTAGCAAACAAAGGTTTAAGCCCTACTTTTATTCTAGTCAGTGGTTTTGATGAGCGAGTATTACATTCAGCCAAGCTACTTGCTGAATCAAAACAATTAAGAGTAGCCAAAGTTCTAAACAAACCCATTGATACAGAAGTATTTATCGATGTATTAACAGATGTCTATCAACAATGTAATTTACCCCCTGCTTTAAACAAGATACCTGATGTACAAATTAAAAAAACGGATCTTATTTCAGTTGAAGATCTTAAACAGGCATTTAACAAAAATGAACTGCTTGTTTATTTTCAGCCTCAAGTTCGCTTTGATGATAATAAATTATCAGGCGCTGAAGTTTTAGTCCGCTGGCAACATCCTGTTCGAGGCCTAATGTTTCCAGATCAATTTATTCCTTTGGCTGAACATCACCAGCTGATGGGAGAATTAACCGAATCTGTTATTTTAGAATCCATTAAAGCCTATCAACAATTAGCATCAATAGGAATTGATACTAATTTATCTATCAATATATCGGCACAAAATATTAATGACCTGGCATTGCCAGAAAAATTGGGAGCTCTTTTAAATACTCACAATATAGCACCTGAAGCATTCACTTTAGAATTAACAGAGTCTGAAATTTTGACTGACACATCTGCAGCACTGGATATCTTCAACCGCTTGCGGATGAAAGGGTTTTCACTCTCTATTGATGATTTTGGAACAGGCGATTCATCATTAAAAAAACTTTATCAATCCCCCTTTTCCGAACTAAAAATAGACCAGCATTTTGTCAGTCGTATGGAGAAAGATGATGAAGCCGTTTCAATTGCGCGCATCTGCATACTGTTAGCTAAAGAGTTTAAAATGCATACGGTTGCAGAAGGTATAGAAACCCAAGAGATTTGGGATAAGTTAAAAGCTCTAGGCTGTGATATAGCTCAAGGCTATCATATTGCCAAACCCATGCCTCTTGAAGCATTTATTAAGTTTTATCAAGATCATTCAAATTAAAACGATTTACATATAGTCACTTAACTTCCTGAACAAAAGTCATCTACTCATAAACTTTCCTGACTCTGAACAAAAAACAGGTTGCTCATTTTCTACAATTTACCTTTTGGACATGAGGCTTTAGCCTCGCCTGAATCAAGCGAGGCTAAAGAGACTGTGAAAGTATTCCGAAATTAGGCAAAAAACTGCATTTCGGCAACGAAGAATCAATAGCTTACAGCTAATTTTTAGCTGTTTTTAGTGGTTTTCTCGAATACTTTCACAGCCTCTAAAGCCTCACGTCCTTTTTTGAAAATTATTTAGGGAATTTTTTAACCTAATTAAAACTCAGCATGTATTTTGTTCATAGCCATATAAACTTTTAACTCTATAATAATTGTTCAAATTCCATCACAGGAACAGGTTTAGAAAACAAAAACCCTTGCCCAAAATCGCAGCCCGCATTAACTAATAATTGTTTCTGCTGTTCCGTTTCAATGCCTTCGGCAATAACCTCTAACCCTAGTTTATGTGCCATGACAATAATTGCTTCACATAAAGCCAGTTCATTAGCCTCAGCACTTAAGTTGCTAATAAATGAGCGGTCTATTTTTAAATAATCAATATCAAATTTATTCAAATAAGATAATGTTGAATAACCTGTTCCAAAATCATCAATAGCAACTTGAATACCGTTATCACGAAAACCTAATAGTTGGTATTTGACTGCCTCGGTGTTATCAATCAACAAGCTTTCCGTAATTTCAACAACCAGGGTATTATCATTGATTCCTTCAGTATTTAAGAGTTCTACCCAATCAATATAATCCGTGGTTGAACGAAATTGAATGGGTGACTTATTGATACTAAGCTGTATTTCAATATCTTGTGCTTGCCAGCTTTTAAGTTGCTTCACTGCTTGCTGAAACACCCAATTACCAATATCGATAATAAGGCCTGATTCTTCAGCCAAGGGTATAAATTCAACAGGACTGATCATACCTTTTGCAGGATGATGCCATCGTAACAATGCTTCCGCTTTAACTATTTTTCCTGATTGGAAATCAATAATTGGCTGATAATAAAGCTCAAATTGTTGCTCTTTTAATGCAAAATGTAAATCAATCACCAATTGATGACGGTATTGAGCAGCCACTTGCATTGAGTGTGTAAAAAAACTAAATTGATTGCGGCCATTATCTTTTGCAAGATACATAGCCTGATCAGCATATTTGATTAGCGTATCAATTTTACTCGTATCATTAGGATAGAGTGCTATCCCTATACTGACAGAAACATAAGCTTCTTCCATCCCAAGGGTAAAAGGCAAACTTAACGTGTCTATAATATCCTGAGCAATTCGTTCAATATGTAGTGTGTCATCTAATTCTGTCAAAATTACAGTAAATTCATCGCCTCCAAGGCGTGAAACCGTATCCGACTCTCTCACGCATTCATTAATCCGTTTCGCAGCTTCAATTAAGAGGAGATCACCTTTATCATGTCCCAGTGCATCATTAACTTCTTTAAAATGATCTAAATCCAGAAAAAGTAGTGCCAAAGGTTTTGTTGATCGGTGGGATATTTTAATGTCATGCTTTAATCGATCAGCAAACATATTACGGTTAGGTAAGTTTGTTAATGCATCAAAGTTTGCCTGCTTCCATATTTTTTCTTCGGCAAGTTTCTTTTCAGTAATATCAGAAAACAGCCCAACTCTTTGAAACACTTGCTGATCATCAGCATAAACCGTATTAACCATTAACTGTTCAGCATATTCATCACCATTTTTCTTCTTATTCCAAATCTCACCATGCCATTGTCCAGTTTCATTGATACCGTGCCACATTTTGCTATAAAACTCTTTGCTAGTGCGACCTGATTTTAGGATAGCAGGGGTTTTATCAACGACTTCTTCTAAGGTATACCCTGTCAAATTGGAAAAGGCGGGGTTAACTGCAACAATCAGATTGTCTATATCCGTCACCATAATTGCTTGAGTTGTATTTTGATAAACAGTTTCAGCCAGTCTTAATTGATCATCAATTATTTTCCGCTTAGAAATATCTTCCATAATACATAAGTGACGGGGCTTAGTATTGTCTTCAACCTGCAATGAAGCAATCGTCATATTAATCCAGACGACAGAACTATCTGGACGTAATAATCGTTTATTCATATTGAACCCAGTCGTTTCCCCCGAATTCATTAGAACCATATTATCAAGATCTTTTTGCACATCATCAGGGTGAGTGATGCTCATCCAGTCTAAAAGTAGCAGAGCTTCTTGTGTTCTATCCACAATCTGTTCATAACATGGATTCACTTCATAAATTTTCCCTGTAATAGAATCGACTCTTGCAAGGCCTAAAGGCATTTCATTAAAGATTGTGCGAAACCTTTCTTCACTCTGGCGTAAAGATTTTTCAATTTTCTTTCGCTGCCGAATTTCTTTTTTAAGCTGTCTGTTCCAGAAAAAAATGATGGCAATGACAAATAATAAAGCCGCTGAAATTCCAAAGATAAGCTGATAATCAATTTTGACAACATATTTATCTTCCCCCCAGATATTAACTATTTTTCTCTCTTCAACTTCAGTTAATGAATCAAGTGCTCGATTAAAGAGGGGAACCAGAGGCGCAAGCTCCTTCTGTATTCCAAATGCTAATTGATGCTTGAATTCTGTTTTTCCAACAATTCTGAGATTGTTTAATCCCAAATTTGAAATTTCATAAATCGAACGCGTTAAACAAGAAATAAATACATCGACTTCATTTGTTGTAACAGCAGATAACCCTTCTTCTATCGTATTAACCCAATGGATTTTAAGTTCAGGATATTTGTTAATGATTTTGTTTACATAAGCATGCCCTTTTAATAATGCAATTTTTCTATCAGAAATATGGGAAATATTTTCTATAAAAGGTTCATCCTTATGCATAATAATAACAAAAGGACTAGAATGAAATGTATGGGTATAAAGCATTTCATCTTTAAAGTCTGAGTCTATTCCATCAGAAATAATATCTACTTTTCCTTGTCTAACTAATTCAATTAATTCTGTTCTGCTATCTGAAGAGGTCTTATTAACAGTAATGCCTAAACGTTTTTCTATTAATTTTAAATACTCAGAAACAATACCAATATAATGATCATTATTATCAAATGATTCATAGGGTAGTTTTTGCCTCAGGCCTGTAAAACTAAATTTTATATGTTGTTGTAACCAAACTCTTTCTTCTGCAGTTAACTTGATACTTATTGGCTGAATTTTAATAAAATCATCAATTGCTTTTTCTGATAAACGAGGGGCTAACCTTAACTGCACAAGAATATTAGCAACCTGTTTTAATCTTGCAGCTTTAATCTCTCCAAGTGGAATAGTGTCAGGAAGAATAAGTTTTTTTACTTGTTTTGCTTCATAACGAAGCAGCTCTATATCTTGTTTTGAATGATATTTAGTATGAATAAGTTGAATAACTTCTTCAGAATGGTCAAGTGCATATTGCCAACCTTTTAAACTGGCTTTACGAAAGCGTTGAACACGACCAGGATGTTGCTGTAATTCTTGTTCACTGGTAAATAAAAGATCCCCATAAAAATCAATACCATAATTTAGTGGATTAATAATATTGATTTTGATGCCTTGTTGTTCAAAATAATAGGGTAGATCAGTGATGTAACCCGACATAACATCAACTTTACCTTGAACTAGATCAGTGTAATTAAAACTGGGTTTTACATGGGTATATTGAGCATTAGTAATGCCAGTTTCTGCGAACAGAGCTCTCAGTGGTACTTCATCAGCACCGACGCCATCCACTGAATCAAACATAATTCGCTTACCAAGCATTTCATATGGACTAACGATACCTGAGGATTGTTTACTAGCGAAAATAAAGGGATTGTGCTGAAAAATAGCCGCGAAGGCTCTAATGGGTTCACCATTGGCATAAGGTACTAGAATACCAGTATCTTCAATACCATATTGAGCCACACCTGAAACGACCTGCTTTACAACATTAATATCTGGTGAGCGTTCTATGAAATTTACATCAAGACCGACTTCTTTATAAAAACCTTTTTCTTTAGCCGCATAATAACCGGCAAACTGGAATTGATGGAACCATTTCAGCTGTAGAGTCACCGTTTCTAGTTCATTTCTTATATCTGATTCAGTATCTGTTGAAGATGCATTGGCAACAGAGCCAACAATCGATAAGCAAAAGAGTAAGAATAAATGCATATAATTCTTGGCAAGCCTAAATAAAGAAAATCAACATAATTTTTTCCTAATGACAAGGGTTCTCAACAAACAAATTAATGCTTAAGGAGCCTCTGATTAAGTCGATTAGAATTTAGCGCCGAAAAAACTGTCGCTATTTTTCACGAAGTGAGCAGTAATAGTCATTCTATTGCGCCGATCTTCGTGGAAAATATCGGCTGTTTTAGCAAGCTAAAAATAATTGGACTTGATCAGAGGTTCCTTAAGGTAAGTGGGCTTAATTAACTTTGAATCATCATATCATACAAGTCATTTCTATATATATCACTGAAATAACAGAATTATCAACGACAAACCTAACAGCCATTGCTCTTATAAAAAAGTACAATAAGTAAAACTTACTACCTCTTTCTACTTTCAATGTTTTAAAACTCAAGCATCCTATTAGAAAAATTTTGAATCAGAATAGTCTATTGATATTGTTTCAAAATACTGCCAATTTTTTCTAGTACTGTTTCAATATCTTTAACTCCATCTCTAGCTTGATCAATCTCACCTTCATGGAATTTTTTAAATAAATCATCAGCAATATAATGCAGGGCACTATGACTATCATCTAATTTTTTCAACCAATTATCATCAAATAACTGCTCTTGTGTGACTCGTTTAATCCAAACGCCACAATGACATTTTGTTCTTTTTAAAATAGGCCAATGTTCTATAGCACCTGGAGAGGAGTGTATATTCTTTAAAAAATATTTCTGCCAATGATCTAAGGTAAGAGTAAAAATCTTTACTCTTCTATCCTTTTCAGATTTCACGTTATTGGCAAAAGTCAGCCATTCTTCATTTGGTATATAGTTATCTAGCCAATTTTGAAAATCTTCTGCTGGCATTGGGCGTGCGATGCCATAACCTTGTGCTTCATCACATCCCATAATAAGTAACATTAAACCATGCTCAGTCGTTTCAACACCTTCTGCAATAACTTCACGATTAAAGGAATTTGCTAGCCCAATAACACCATCAATAATGGCATAGTCATTCGGATCATCAAGCATATCTCTGACAAAGGTTTGATCAATTTTAATGGTCTGTGCGGGTAAATTTCTCAAATGAGTCAGTGAAGAATACCCCGTGCCAAAATCATCTAAGGCAATATTGACACCTAAAATATCAATACAGGTTTTAATAATACTACTAATAGTTTCTATATCGCCAAGCGCACTGCTTTCTAATATTTCCAGTTGTATATTTTTTGAATGTATTCTTGGGTATGAGGCCAAAGTAGCTTCAAGATCTGAAATAAAACCAGCGTTATGCATATGATAAGAAGAAATATTAATACTGACCTCAATATTTATCCCTTGCTGTTTCCAGCGATCAAGTTGTTTTAATGCTTCATTAATAACCCAGTTACCAATCTGAATTTCTAAGGCTGTGTCTTCAATAACAGGTAAAAAAACAATGGGTGGTATCAGGCCTTTTATCGGATGAAGCCAACGGATTAAAGCTTCTGCACCAAAAACTTCTCCCGTCTTCATATTAACTTTTGGTTGAAAGTATAAACAAAGCTCATTATTTGATAAGGCTTGCTCTACCTCTCTAAGTTGAATAGTTTTTTGCATGATAAGTTGATCTTGCTCTGTACTAAACAACTGGTAACAGTTTCGGCCTGCCAATTTTGCCTGATACATAGCTTGATCAGCATGTCTCATTAATGTATCAAGATCTGCATTATCATCGGGGTATATTGTTACACCAATTGATGCACTAATCTGGTGTATTTCCCCATCGATATTATAAGGCTGAGCCAATGATTCTAAAATTCTTATAAGCATTTGCTCACATTGAGCATATGATTCAATATCGCCTAATAACAGAGCAAACTCATCTCCCCCCTGACGGGAGACAGTATCTTCCTCTCTTATATTTTCTTTAATACGCTTAGCCACTTCTACCAATAGCTCATCCCCTGTTTCATGGCCATGAAGATCATTAACAGGTTTGAAGTTATCTAAATCGAGAAAACAAACAGCAAGCATGCTATTTTGTCGTTTACTATGCGCTAAAGCCTGAATATACCGATCAACTAGAAGCACTCTATTTGGAAGCTGAGTTAACACATCATAATGAGCCATTTGCTCAAGTGTTTCTTGTTGCTGTTTACTGTCTGTAATATCTGAAAATATTCCTACATAATGTAAAACATTGTTATTTTTATCGAGTATAGGAGAAATGGAAAGGAGCTCAGCATATAACCTACCTTCTTTTGTCTTGTTCCAAATCTCACCTTGCCAATGGCCTTGTTCAATAATTGACTGCCACATCTTTTGATAAAACTCCGGTTTCTGTTTACCAGAACTTAATATTCGTGAGTTTTTACCAATAACCTCGTCACGACTATAACCCGTAATCTTGCAAAAGGCCGGATTGACATCAAAAATAATGCCTTCGGCATCAGTAATAGTAATGCCTTCTTTTGTTTCATTAAAAACTTTCTCAGAGAGTTGCTGCTTTTTCTCTGCTTTTTGTCTTTCAGTAATATCTAAAATAATTGCAACAAAAGCGGATTTTAATAAAAAATGTGTCAGTTGCAAGTATATTTCAACAGAATAAATAGAGCCATTCTTTCGTTGATGAACCGTTGTAAAATGAATGATTTCTTGTGTACCTGCTCGAAGAGGTTCAACTAACTCATTAAATTGCTGCAACGATAACTGTGGTTTTATATCTAAAGGCGTTAGTTCTTTTAGCTCCTCTTGACTATAGCCAATATTTTCACATGCTCCACGGTTAACTTTTATGAATTTATAAGTATCCGCATCAAAAATAAATATTTCTGTTAATGAGTTTTCAAATATGCTTCCATATTCTTCTTCACTTGCCTTTAATGAATTTTCAATCGCTTTGCGTTCACTGATATCTCGAATAAATGCATTAAACTCATACTCCTGTTTGATTTTAACGGGAGCTATACTGATTTCAATTGGAAACTCATGCCCATCACGATGAAGTGCATTTTTTTCCCGCACTTTATTCATCGTAGTTTGGGTCACTTCATTCAAAAAACGATTTAATTCCAATATATAGGCTTCTTTATATTGCTCGGGCATTATTGTACTTTGCAGTGTTTTACCTATGACCTCTTCTTCAGTCCAACCAAAAATACCTTCAGCCTGATGGCTCCATTGAGTGATTTCACCTTTTACATTTATCTGCACTAAAGCATCATGCGCAGAACTAATAATAGAATTTATTCGAGCTTTACCCTCTTTTTCGGTATTAATCAAACGCGTTAATTCATCAGCCATATAGTTAAAACTTTTAGCCAAAATATTAAGCTCATTTCTGGAATTAAGTTTTAAACGTGAATTCAAGTCCCCGTTAGCAAAAGCTAAGGTAGTATTTGCAATTGAATCGATCCCTTTAATAGTGGCAATATATATTCCAATTGAAAAATATAAAATAATGATAAATGCCAGAATGACAATAACCGCCGTGTTTATCAAGATCTGTTTTGCATTATTACGTTGTTTTTTGATAAGTACTTCACTGGTAGGCAACAACACCCCAAACATAACATTGTAAGTATTATCTATAGCTTCCGTAGTAATTTTAAAATATTCTTTTGGAGGTGTAAGGTATTGTTCGTAAATTATATCTGTTTTCACCAAATCAAAAATATACTGTGAATGTTTATGTATTCCCTGAGATGATTCCATCAAAGATTGTTTAATCGATGGATTATAACGTGCTGTTTTTTCTAGATTACGTTGAAGCGAGTTGATCGCTATGTTTGCTTGAGAAATCAGAGTGTTTAGTTGTATTTTTTGTCGTTCAGAAGCGTTTTTTTCTGCCAACATTCCTGTACCAAAAGCACGTAATTGTCCTAAATACTCTTGAGTTGAAGCCAGTTGATGAATGGTTGTAGTCAGTAAATAGTATGTATCCAGATCTGGATGATTTGTTAAAGCATAATTATCAGCAATTGTTTGTGCAAGGATTAACAATTGATCAATAACAATAGTCTGTTTATTAAAATTATTTTTAACTGACCAATTCATCCCATCGGTTTGTATCTCATCCCATTGATTGTTTATTTTTCCCCATTCATCTGACTTAACAATTGTTTGTGGTAATGTTTTAACAAAAATAGAAAACGCATCAGACGTTTGTTTTTTCTTTATTAAAAGCTGTTCATTAAGTGTTGAGGTTCCACCTAATACACCAGATGAGAGCCCTCTATGTTGCTGCAATAACTGGATTGTTTTAAATAAAGGCGGCAAAACAGTTAAACCATGCAGCTCTTCCTCTGATGTTTCAATGACTTCATTAATATGCTCATACAAATTACCTGCTATGATTGAAAAGGCAAGTAAAGTAATAAAAGCAAGTACAAGTGTTCTCCTAATAAAGTTCAACCGCATCATCAAACATGTGGCAGGGAAAAACACCCGACTAAACCCTCGATAGATCCATGAACTTGTTTTATTCTTTATCATTTTTCAAGCTTAAAAAAGAAAACACTGTTTTAAAGTATCACCTTTAGTAAATTTGTGTCGTGTTTTTTTTACCTACCCTTTCTCCAATGCCCTACCAATGAGTTTTAAGTATCCTATACAGTCTCTATATTTTCTCCTTTAAAACTTTCTTAGATGGAAATATTATTGTAATAATATAGCTATATGCTTATATTTTTTTTATAACTCTAAAACAAAAAACAGCTTGCATATTTTTTGGAAGTGAGGCTTTAGAGACTATGAAAGTATTCTCTTTTTAACCTCCCCCTTTGGAAAAGGGGGATAGAGGGGGATAGAGGGGGATTTTATAAAAAACAAAGCCATTGATATTAAAGACTTTTTTTTGCAATTCAAATCTCCCCTAACCCCTCTTTGCTAAAGAGGGGGATAAGAGCTTAATACTTTCACAGTCTCTTTAGCCTCGCCTGAATCGTGCGGGGGTAAACCTAATTACAACTCAGCCAGTGGTTTGTTTATAACTATATATTTTACTCACCATCCAGAACTCTAAATAACATTTCTTTAACTGTTTGTGGCTCAAAAGGCTTATCACAAATTCCTGACACACCGGCTTGCTGAATATTACTCAAGCGAGTTTCATTATTTTCACTGGTGACCATAAGAATTGGAATAAATGTATTATTCATTTCTGTTCTAATATATTGAATAAGTTCCATACCATCCATTTCAGGCATATTATAATCAGTCACAATCAGGTCAAATTCATCTTCTGACTGACTAAAAATATCACAGCCCTGTTTTCCATCTTTTGCTTCTACAATATTAGAAATCCCCATATTATTTAATACACGAACAATATGTTTTCTTGCCATAGTGCTATCATCAACCACTAACACTCTAACTGATTCTATTTCGTAATGTTCAAAAGTAATTTCTTCCGGATCAATAAATTCAATGGTTGTTCTTAATGCCCGCTTTAAGTCTTGATGATTAAACGGTTTAGGTAGAATAGCAACCACCCCAGCTTGACGAATAGGATCTAAGGCTGCAAATCGAGTTTCACTCGAAATTAACATGAATGGAATATCTTTTGAACTTTCAGATGATTTTACTTGTTTTACCAATTCTGTTGCCGTCATATCTGGTAAATACAAACTACTAATAATTAAATCTGGTGCGTATTTAGATAACTGTTTAATTGCATTTTCACCAGAATTAGCGCTCTCAACATTTAAAACACCCTCTTTCTCTAAATGATTAGATATAACCTTTAATTGCACTTTTGAAGGTTCAACTAATAAAATTGATAAATCTGATATATCGACCTGACTTTTATAACTCATTTATATGTCCTAAATAACATTTTAAACCATTTACATAAAAATCAATAAATGGACAATATCTACCTCAAACTTTTCTTCTAACCATTGCTTTAAATCAAACATCTAGATAGTGACATATCCTAAAACATTCCGACAAGTAATTTTTTATATTCAAGTTCAGGTTTGATCGTTATCTATCTAAAGATAGTGATAAAAAGTGTTAGATTGCTTAAATCAAATATCGACCATTTTTTCATATGATACATAAGTTAAACCTACTCACTACTATTGTATATTTCTCTTGCAACAATGATGACTGAGGCGTAAATTGACAGGTTAAAAGTAAACTTAATAAATACTTGGCAACGCTAAAGTTCTCTCAATATTTTCTTACTATTTGGCTTTAGTCAGTAAAAATTCAACAAGACTTTTTATCATGCAAAGCAACATGTTTGTAATCATGTTATTTAATTAACAGCTAATACAATTCCTCCCATGGAGATCAAGAGATGACTAATATTTATCCTCAATATGATGAAGTGCATATAATATCTGACCTACATATGGGTGGTGTAGAAGCTGACTTTCAAATTTTAAAACAAACAACCCGACTGGCTAACTTTATTCGTTGGGTTAGTGATGAAAATCCTGCTGGCAAAGTAGCACTGGTATTAAACGGTGATGTTATTGATACCCTGGCAGAAAACACCGATAATTATGTGGCCGTAGACAATGCTGTTTCTGTTGTTGAAGGGATTATTAATCGCGAACCATTTAAACAAATCTGGGATGCTCTGGCCGAGTTTGTACATAAAACAGAGCGCAGTTTAATCATTGTCATTGGTAACCATGATATTGAACTCGCCTTTCCTCTGGTACAACACCTGATTATCTCTCGTTTAGCTAAAGATAATCTTGAAGCCCGTGCCCGTATTGAATTTTCCACTACAGGGGCTGGCTATATATGCCAGGTTGGCGATGCAAAAGTATTCTGTACTCACGGCAATGAAGTCGATCCATGGAATTTTGTACGCTATGAAGATTTATCAAAAGCAGCCCGTCGACTTAACGCCAGCCGTTCATTAGACCCTAAAGATTGGCAGCCAAATGCTGGTACTAAAATGGTTAAGGATGTGATGAACCAAATCAAGGAAAAATATAAATGGATTGACTTATTAAAACCTGAAGCTCAGGCAGCCGTAGGCGTATTATTAATTCTTGATCCAGCTCAAGCCAGCAAAATTAGCAAATTGATACCCATTGTTGGAAAAAAAATAATAGACCATCATCAAGTGAATCAACGCCTATCTGCAGATGGATACACTGTAGCTGAACAACCGTCTACAGATATAGACCAGCTACTTGGAAAAAATGTATTAGAGAGTATGAAAGGTGGAGGCTCTGATAACAGTGCTTCAGTTGATGACCTGCTATTAGGGGCAGAAAAAACTTTTCAAACATTTGACTCATTCGAGGCCCCTCCCGCAGACATGTTAGGCACTGAACAGCTAGCCTGGGATAGATTGACAGGCTGGATACATGGAATAGGTAAATCTGAAGCCCTGAGACGTGCTTTATTAGACTGGCTGACAGGTGATGAAACCTTTGACCGCAACAATAAAGATGACACATTCAAAGATGTAACAGCTTCTATCGGCAGTAGTATAGACTTTGTAATAACAGGCCATACCCACTTAGACAGAGCAATTGAGTTACCTGGTGGTCGGCATTATTTTAATTGCGGCACCTGGATTCGTTTATTACGTTTTACCGATAAAATGCTTAAAGACAGCCAATCATTTAAACCTTATTTTGATGTTTTAGAAAATGGAAGTATGCAGGCTATTGATGATACTCAGGACTGGGATCACCCCCTACTGCTAGATCAAAGCAGTGCTGTTTGTATTAAAACCAAGGGTAAGCAGACTATCGGGGAGCTTGCTCATATCGGTGGAGAAACAAAGATTACTCGTAAAATAGTCTATTCGACCCAAGGAAACTAAGCATGTCAAATGTACGCAATATTAAACTGGAATTTCTTCGCCCGGGTCCTGCGCATAATCAATTGCTGTCGCCATTGACGCCTTATATTGCACTTTGTAATGGTGAGGGACCCACCACCCTTTATATGCCATTTGAACACCAGCAACTATTAACTCGACTTGAAAGATTACGCTATGTGACAAATGGCAAAGAATTGTCTGCACAGCAAAGTGATGCCGAAATTCATGAGCTAGGACGAGTACTCGGTAATATTTTTAGCCAAATACCCACATTAATATCTTCTCTCGGTTCTGCATGTTGTAAAAAGAATCAATTAATTCATCTTCGGCTGACCACAAAAGCCTATGAAATATCTTTAATCCCTTTTGAATTAAGTATTGCCTCAGATGGGTTTCCTGGTTCGGGCTCGCCCTTGTTTTTACAATCCAATGAACCCATCACTATAACCCGAGAAGCCGAAAGCAGACTTTCTACTCCCAGCGACTGGAATCGATCACCTCGCATTCTATTTGCCTTTGCCTCACCAGGCAATTTACCTGCGGTACCCTTCCAGGATCATCTAAAAGCTTTGCGCAGAGCAATTGAACCCTGGGTAGAATATAAAGACACAGCTGAAGAACGTATTAAAAGCGTAAAAAAAATACTCACGGTATTGCCAAATGCTTCATTAAAAGATATCAGGGATGAATGCGCTAAAAACCAATATAGCTATGTTCATATTCTGGCTCATGGTGATTCATTTGATCACCAGGGACATAAAGATTATGGCCTGGCATTATGTGACGAAACCAACCCAAATAAAAAGAATGTAATAGATGGTGCAACACTTGCATTTGCCTTAACAGCTAACGATTCACCGGACGAAGTACAAGCCAGACCTACACTGGTTAGTCTTTCCACCTGTGACAGTGGTCATACAGGGACAACATTAGTTCCAGGTGGCAGTATTGCACATGCTTTACATGCAGCAGGTATTCCCTGGGTTGTCGCCTCACAGTTCCCACTTTGGATGAAGGCTTCTACCATTGCGACTGAAACTATATACCACGGTCTATTCAAAGGTGAAGATCCACGCTGGTTACTTTATAACCTCAGACAACGTTTAAGAACGGACTGCCTTAATACTCATGACTGGGCAAGCATTGTCACTTATGCTTCAATTCCAACAGACTTTGATCAACAACTCCATGCTTTTAGTACTAGACAAAGAAAATCAAAAATTAATGTTTTATTTGATAAAACAGTTAAGATTTCAGAAATCACCAATAATGATTTACCAAAAATAGATAAAGAACTTAAAAAGCTCTATAAAGATATTCGCCTTGAACTTGATCATTGGCAAGATAAGTTAACAAAAGACTCATCAAAAAAAGAACGTGCTGAAATACTAGGCATTAGAGCAGCGAGTGAAAAACGGATTGGTAACCTTTGCCTTCGACAAAAAAATTACAAAGACGCTAGTAAGGCCTATCAAAATTCCTGTGATTTTTATAAACAGGCCATTATGGCTGATCCAACTAATCACTGGGTTATCACCCAATACCTATCGATGCGCGCAGTATTGCTAAACACCAATATTGAAGCTGAGCAATTAAAGTCTGAACTCTCACACTGGTGGATAGCTGTAAAACAAACAGCCCTCTGGCAATACAACAGTGCCACAAGCACAGAAAAAGTATGGGCCCTGGCCACACAAGCAGAACAGGAACTGCTTGGCTCAACTTTCGATGAACACTATGACCGTAACAAAACAAAAAAAGAAATAAAACGTTTATGTCAGGAACTGGTAGATACTGTTGAGTTAACTGATTTAGGCCCTTTCCCAATATTTTCCACCTGTCGCCAATTTAAACGCTACCGAGATGACTGGAGTTCAGGTGACCCCACCTATCGAAAAGAATGGGCCATACTGGCAAAAGCGGCATTAGATATTCTTGCAAAGTAATCGTTTAATAGCTGTAACAACTTTCTAATTCCCCTCCTCCTTTATTTATAAGGAGGTTGAATCGGTAGTCGTTCAAACTCAATATGAAATTTTTTAAAACAAATCATACTCAAACCATTCACTTTGCTGAATAGCTAATTTCAGCCATAAGCAGACGAAAACCCCACCCGAAGAAATACTTAATTTCAGGCTCTAGCAAACAGCTTAAGCAATGTTAATTTTTTTACTGTTTATCTTGCCCAGAAAACTGCTCAAATAAGATTTCAAATTGTTCAGCAGGAACGGGTTTAGAAAAATAATACCCTTGTACAACATCACAATCATGCCTGCTTAAAAAATCCAGTTGTTCTTTGGTTTCCACACCTTCTGCAATGACTTTCATTTTTAGAGAATGCGCCATGGTGATAATGGTTTTGGTTAAAATGGCATCTTCCGGGTCAATCGTTACATCTTGAATAAACGATTTATCAATCTTAACGGTTTTTACCGGGAATTTTTTCAGGTAGCTTAAAGAAGAATAACCGGTACCAAAATCATCAATCGATAAACTAACGCCTAATTCAGCAATTTCCAGCAAACGAGACTTTACATCGTGCTTGTCCAGCATTAACAATTGCTCTGTTATTTCAGCCTCTAAATCATTAGGCGATAATTGTGATGATTTAAGTATTTTTTCAATGGTGAGGGCAATGTCTTTATTAAAAAACTGTTTAGCTGAAAAGTTCACTGCTATTTGAAAAGGCCGAGCAAATTGTTGTTGCCAGCTGTGAGCTTGTTGAGTGGCGGTTGAAAGCACCCATTCACCCACTGTATTAATCATCCCCATGTTTTCAGAAAGAGGAATAAATGTTTCCGGACTTATAAAACCTAAGTCGGCATCTATCCAGCGTAATAAAGCTTCTGCACCAATGAGAGTCTGGCTTTCAATATCAATTAATGGTTGATAATAGACTTCTAGCGATTCATCTTCTATCGCCTGTCTAAGTTTATTTTCCATGGTCAAGCGTTGCAAGGATTCTGCATTCATTGAGGGTGTAAAAAACCGAAAGGTATTACGGCCCTCTTTTTTGGACTGATACATTGCTGCTTCAGCATTTTGAATAAGTACGTGAGGGTCTGAACCATCAGCAGGTGACTGAGTAATACCGATACTGATACTGATAAAAACCGACTGATCTTCAAGGCTAATCGATTGACTGACACTGGCTAATATTTTTTGGCAAAAGCTTTCAATCTGCTCATCTTCATCCATGTGAGGTAAAATAATCAGAAATTCATCCCCGCCTAATCGCGCAACGGTATCATCTCTTCGTACACAGCCGGTTAATCGTGCAGCAACTTCGGCTAAAACCTGATTACCTTTTAACTGCCCAAAACTCTCATTAATATGTTTAAAATTATCAACATCAATAAATAAGATTGTGGTTTTTTGATCCTTTTCCTGTGTTAACGCAGTCGCCTGATGCATTCGGTCCAAGGCTAATATCCGATTGGGCAAGTCAGTCACATCATCAAAATTTATTTGTTTCGCCAAAACGGTTTCATAATGTTTACGTTCTGTAATATCTTCCTTAATAGCTAGATAATGAGTAATTTTATCTTGTTTATTTTTCACAGGTGAAATAACCGCATGCTCCCAGAACAGCTCACCATTTTTCCTTTTATTATGAAACTCACCTCGCCATGTGTTTCCCGCTGTTATAGTTGCCCATAGATCCTGATAAACGCCTGCAACTGTATAACCTGATTGCAAAAAATGAGCATTTTTTCCGATAACTTCCTCTTTTTGATAGCCTGTACTGGATATAAAACCCTGGTTTACAAATTCGACTGTCCCAGTGATATCTGTAATCATCACATTCATCGGACTTTGTTCGACTGCGGTTGTTAATTTTTGATATTCATCAGAGACAATAAGCCGGTTAGTGACTTCTTTTTTCAGCCGTTCATTTTTCAGTTTAAGTGCTGTTTTTTGATCATCAAGGGTGAGAAATACTTTTACTTTGGATAACAAAATCATGTCATCCACTGGCTTTTCAAGATAATCCACCGCCCCACAGCGATAGCCTTTCATCAGATGTACAGTATCTTTATAAGCGGCAGTAATAAAAATAATCGGTACATGCTGGTTATTTTCCATTTTCAGCAGCAAGTCGGCTGTTTCATAGCCATCCATATCAGGCATCTGTACATCCATCAACACTAAGGAAAACTCATGGCTTAATGCCCGTTGTAATGCTTCATTACCTGATTGAGCGGTAATAATATCCACATTAAAATCAGCTAATAACTTGGAGAAAGCCTTCAGATTATTAAGCTGATCATCAACTATCAGTATTTTGGGTCGATTTAATATCATCATAAATTCTTTTTAAGTCTTGATATTTTCAAGCATTGAAACCAATAGGCTTCGCTACAAATATTTTTTATTTTGGTACAAAAATGCGCATTTTTTCATTTAAGCCGAAAAAAACACAATTCTATTTTTACCATTATCTTTCGCTTCATACATTGCATTATCAGCCCCCATGATGAGCATATCTGTGGTGTTAACCGTCTCTGGATAAATAGCTACCCCAATACTGGCCGTGACATTTAAGGTTTTTCCTCGCCAGTTTATATCTGTAATCACATTATTGATTACTCGTTCAGCGGTTTGCTGCACCGCTTCTGTATTGTCTAAATCTGGCAATAAAATGATAAATTCATCACCACCATACCGGACAACGGTATCCATTTCTCTGACACAACTTAACAGCCTTTGAGCAATGGTTTTTAAAACATAATCACCGGCTTCATGTGAATAAAGGTCATTAATAGGTTTAAAGCTGTCTAAATCTATAAATAACAAGGCCACTTTTTTATCTCTACGCTTGGCATTAGCACATGATGAATCGATCTGCGCCTTCAGTATGGCTCTATTCGCTAAGCCTGTTAATACATCATGTGTTGCAAGATATTCCACTTTATCATTAGCCTTTTTGCGTAATATAACTTGCTGTTCAAGTTCTTTCTT
>ENA-ORXI01000122-ORXI01000122.1-sediment-metagenome-genome-assembly--contig:-NODE-122-length-57403-cov-6.636622_pt1 | contig 57403 bp, 72 predicted proteins | sample MGYA00237861_ERZ511468 | MGnify/ENA primary metagenome ERZ511468 (study PRJEB26299, sample SAMN06266213) | sediment metagenome | isolation source: Hudson Canyon methane seep mesocosm | place: USA:Hudson...
CAGCCTTTGGATGCTGAGTTGGGTATTAACCCTCATCATACTGTTCTGCATCCCAGTGAAATCCCTGCTTTGATTCTCGACCTACATGAGAGTTAATATCTAATATCTTGGTTGCGATTACTGTGGATGGCCTATGATTTTACGGGAAACCTAAAAAGGAGTTTGCCAAGGGGAGCTGTTTTTATGGGGCTGGTTTGTTTTAAATTTAAACAAGAACAGAAGTACAACTGAAAAGATCAGGGGAAAAAATGAGCGGCACTAATCGAGATAATATAAGTACGGGGATGCAAGTATCCATTGTATTGAAAAAGGACCAGCGTTCTGGACATTTGACACAGGGAGTTGTCAAAGATATTTTGACCAAATCACCCTATCATCCCCACGGGATTAAAGTTCGCCTTGAGAGTGGAGATGTTGGTCGAGTAAAAGAAATTTCAAACGAATGCACTTAGGGACAAGGGTTTTAGTTAGGGGGAATTGGTGTCAGTCCTCTCCCTGACCAGTCACACCACTAAGCAGGTGACGCAGCAACTAGGCATCCATACTGCAGAGTCGCTATTCCATAGCTTTCCGTTTCTGCGATGTATTATAAGTATTTGGCTTTTATTGTATGTAGGACATTGCCCTTGATGCTTGTGAGATATTTCTTACAAATGAGTTAGTGTTACAAGGTTTAGATATAGGTGTGAGTAGGTGTGAAGATAATTGTTTTTGAAGTAGCCCAAATATAACCAAAATTAGATGTTTTTTTAGATAAGGAATTGAAGTAGAAGGGTAATAAATGGCGGAGAGGGAGGGATTCGAACCCTAAATACGCGTTTTTTACTATATATCAAATACCTTAAACAACCCCTTCACACCCCGCGCTATATGGGATTTGGTAAAAATACATAATTCATCAAAAGGCGTGAAAAGGTGACTGAGGGCGAGAGAAATAGCCCAAATATAGCCCAAATATTTAATGGTAAGCTCAAATCAATAAGGCTTGCACTGCAGCTTCCGTCACTTTTTTTCCAGCCACTATAAAATTTAATTAGGTTAAGAGTTATGACAAAGCAGTCACTTTAGATTGCAATCCAGCCTAAGAAAAAAAGGGTTTAATATTCCTACACTTTGAACAACAAAATTAATTAACTTTTATCGAAATTCCGTAAATCGACTTTTATAGAACTAAAGAAAGAAATTAATAATAAGTGTTAGCAAATGCTTAATTATTTAAGCATTACCAAAGTTTATAAAAATAAAATTCTTTAAGTCAATCTGTTCTAGTTCTATGGTGGAAAAAGGATAATATTCTTCTATTATGCTCCCCAGTGTTGTTAAGTTTTGGCTAAGGCTTCTAAGTCTTATTCAACCCTCAGAGTTCGCCTCCTTAATCATAAAAAACTGCTGACTTGCTATATGCTCCACTCCACTATTTTTTTTCACCAGCATTAAGAAGAGGATATGAAGATGGAAACAGAGATTATAAAAAAGCTTGTCACCCTAAGTGGCCCTGCGCATGATTACTCTCAGACAATTGATCGCGTGCGGGAACCGATTACTAAAACACTTATAGCATGGGATGAAGATTCCGTTGTGTCACAAATGAAAGATATTGAGGTTAAAGAAGAAAGCGCCCTTTCTGAGGTGGTAAGCGTTGGACGTCTTACAATTAATTTCACATCTTATACAACACGTAGACGTTTAATTGCACCTGGCATACAGCGCGAGCCTGTTCAGCACTTCGAAGAAGGTGGGCAAATAACTGCTAAATACACGTATGTTAACGGTGATATATTTATCACCCAGCTTGCGAAAACCCCTGTATCAGCAAAAGGAAATGGTCTTTTAACCTGGCTTAAGGATCTTGATGAAGCATAATAATGTAAAATAATGCTTGTAGGACTGAGGTAGCAGCTGAAGTAAATGAGGATGCTCTTTAACTACTGAAATCGAACCTGATGGTTGTCGGCTCAACAGGTTGGGTGAAAGTTGTCAGATAACCTAATAATTTCTCCGTATAACTTTTAGGTTAAATGGAGACTTTTACGATTTATGATGATTTTCGGTCCTCAGAATCTTCAGCGGCTTTTTTGAACCCCATCAACTGATTAACTATTCCGGCCATTCCTGATGCGTCTTCTCGTATCCATTTTGCATAGTGTTTTTCAAGAGTTCTTATGCTGGTGTGACCCATTTGTTTAGAAATCCACTCTTTAGGTACAAGGTGGGTAAGCATCTGACTAGCGAATGTATGTCTGGCTTGGTTTGGGCCTCTATGTCTAACTCCCGCTAGTTTAAGGTGATGTGTAAAAAACCTATCTCTAACGACGTTATCATTAGCGTGTGGTCTTTGCATTCGTGTATTTAGGAAAACAAGCTGTAAGCTATCTGTCTTGATCGTTTTATTATCTCTCTGAGTTACTTCAACTTCAAAAGGCTTCATTAACAGAGTATGTTGTTTTTGATTATTCAACGCCTCAATTGCTGGTAGAAGTAATTCAACCTCTCGAACAGAGCCTTTTGTTTTGGGTACTTTGTAGCGGCCTTTAACGTTTGCTCTTTTGATCTTAATAATACCCTTAGATAAATCTATATCTTCCCAGGCTAAAGCTATCAATTCTGAAACTCTGAGCCCTGTCCAAAAGTTAAATTTCATCATATTCAATTCTTGGATGCGCTTTGTTGGAGTGCTTAATATTTTAGTGATTTCAGCTTTTGTAAATGGGTCTGGTTCGCCAGTTTCCGTTATTAGGTTTTTAAGGTCATCGATTGGGTTGTAGTCAATTATTCGATCGGCTTTTGCGCTATTCAAAATGCCGCGCATAACAATCATTATTTCATTGATGGTCTTATTGGCAAGGTGCAATAAATCGTGAGCTCGCCAATGTTTGATCATTGTCAGGTTAATTTCTTGCAGGAACATTTCACCAAATTTTGGTTTGATATGGGTATTGGCTTTGGAGTTATAACTAGAAAAGGTAGAGTAGGATACTTCAGCTTTTTTTATATCTAACCATTCATCAACGGCTTCAGTTATAGTTTTTCGTGTGGCTTTTGGGCCAGAAAAAAGTAATGCTCGCCTAGATTCTGGAAAGTGGACTGCATAATCAAACACATCAATAGCAATCTCGTGCTTGATGGTTGCAAGCTTGTTAGCTGCAAACTTAATATTTCCCTTTGTTGGACTGAGGTTCTTTAAAGTCTCACGACACCACTGACCTCGGTAAGAGAATTTTATTCTTAATGATTCACCTCTAAGTTCTACACCTTTAGGCAATTCAAATGGTTTGATGGTAGCCATCTTCAATCCACCCATCACAAGCGCGCCAGTTTATATACAAATTGCCATCTGGCCCTTTATTCCAGTGTTTTCCTTCCATCCATAACCCTTGAACTCTTTTATGCTTCTGAGAGTCAACGGTAATGCCTGATATCTTTTCATACAATCTAGGCCGAATCCATTTAGGTAGTATTGTTATCATATCATCGTTCATATATCACCTCTTAGTTTCGTACACTTTCTAAATCTGTTTCAAAAACGTTCATCTCAACACACGACCTTGGTATTTAAATTAATTAGTAGTATTGTCATTATTAGTTTGATACAAATCCGGAGGTTCTATGGATACCAAACTTCAATCTCAAATTATTTTTTTAGTCAGTCTTCATTACTCAATTCAGTACTATAAATTCAATCACGAGTATAAAATCATGAATCCTGACTGGCTTAATGTGAATTCTTTAAAGCCATCAAGTTTCTTAAAAATTGGTAGTGAAGAATGGCATTGCCTTATAGATGCCATTGATGCCGCCTCAAAACCTTCTGGTTATGCATTTAGGATCCCCTCTCTGATGGAGCTTTATTGCCATCACCATAACTGTCATTAAGCTTGTTGTTATGCTCTAAGCCTGAAAGCAGCTACGTCCAGCTTTGCCACTGCTTTCATAGTTGGCTTTAGCGATATTTGTAACTCAGCATACCCGTTTTGATTTAGATACAGATTTTCCGCATCTGGTATTTCTTCCAGGTTAGATGGATCCACGTTGAGTCTGTTGTTATCGATAAATCGAATATTTGTCCCTGGCTGGATTGGGCCATTTTCTTCCTCCCAAACTACTCGATGCTTCAGCTCCCACGTCTTAGGCTCTTCTGTCTTAATTTCAATATAACCATCTACATTAACTCGCTCAGAACCTACAGGCTTCCAGTTATGAGGCCGGCTACCTTTTTTAAAGCTAGTTTTGTTAGGGCCTTTAGGTTTTGCATTTGGGTGAGGGATATTGCCTATTTCATATCTCCCTGTGCGGCCTGTTAGCCATCCGTTGCGCTTACATAGTGACGCTATATTGCTGACAGCAAGGCTACGATGGAACTGCTTATTAAATTGCTCTGTTAGCTCTCTCCTGGTTAGAGTGCAATTTGATTTAATAAAGGCGAGCTCTACATCTGAATAATTTATTACTTGTCTTTTCATGTCAGTAACTCCGGCTTTTTCTTGCCTATTGGTAAGTCGGACATTTGTACCTCTGCATCGAGGACAAGCTGAGCATTGCTGATTATTTCTTTAGCAACACTGGTTACCGCCTTAGTGCGCTTTAATTCTTGCTCGAGCTTCTCCGGAGAGAGGTTTTCTTCACCTAATCTTTCGATCTGGGCAAACAGATGATCATTTAAATCTGACAGTTTATTTTTCACTGTTCATTCCCTCTCTATTTTTGAGTGAAATAACGTACAGCTATTGCAGCCCTTTACCTAGGCGCCTTGAGTTTAATCTGTGACCGTTCAAAAACGGCCGTTATAAAATATATTGTCTTACCGTGTCTTCAATTGACGTTTATTGGCTATAAGTCTTTTAACCTGACTTTGAGTAAACGTATGAAACTAATAAACCTTGTTCTAACCATAATCTTTGTATTAATGATTCTTTATTCGGTGCCGGCTTATTGAGCGGCTGAATTCGATTAATTAAAAAATGCTGGGGTTTTATCCCCAGCAAAAGGGGGAGTCATCTTTCTGCCCTCGGTGTTTTTGCCCCTTCATTGTCCACCGCGTTCTTTGATTACTTGCTTAGAGCTTCAATCTCGAAATCTGATAAGCCTAACTTTCGTGCTTTTTCAATGGCCGCTATTTTTTCTCTACTTACTAAATCAATATCCATATCTTTTTTTGTGGGTCGCACAATTACGCAAGGTGCTAACCAGGTGCCTCCAACCTTGATAGCCAATTGTTCTTCAACTGGGCATGGAGAGCCCATTACATATCCTTTTTTGCCTAGACGCTTAGCTGTTGATTCTAGATAGCAAACATGAAGTGGCACTTGGTGGCCTTTTCCTTCTGTTAGGTCTGTATTTGTCCAGGCAACAAAGACCTTCTTTGACTCTTGGATTTCGATAGATTTACTCATTTACCAATGCTCCAATTAATGATCCAAGCTAGCCAATGCTTTATTAATCCGCTTTTCGTGAAGGCGGAATGTTGGGTAACCCTTCAGGTACAAAAGAGTGATCAGCCTTGCGTAGATATGCATCTGATGTGTGGGAAGTAGGGCGCATTGACTAGCAAATAATCTGCTGGCTTTAGTTTTCATGACACACCTCCTAATTTTAAAAAGGGCCGGTACAACTTAATCCGGCCAATGCCTCTCAGCGTTTATGCGACTTCGCGTAATTCATACCTCATAGAAGGAACGCGACCTTCGACTAATGCTCTGGAAATTAGTAATGCTTTGCTTTTTTCTATTCCGAAGTTATCAACCAGATAGCTAGTGATTACGATATCTGTGGGAATGCTGTTGCTGCGTTTGCTTTGGTGAGGTTGTATGTCTGGTTTCTGTGATGTGGTTTGAGGCTCTTTTGTGGTCTGTTCTTGAACCACTTCCACTTGCTGTTGGGCCTTGCGTTCTTCTTCCTCACGAATGACCTGGCGTTCTTCTTCAAGACGTTGCTCTTCAGCTTGTTTGTGCTCATTGATGCGAGACTCAACAAGTAGCGTAAAATCACCATCATCTTTCATGACAATTTGCTGAAGGTCGTTAAATAAGAAGATGTGTTCGCTTGCTAGCTTGTCCAGAATAGCCAGGTTAGTTTTAATGCCGCTGGCGTATTGGTTGGCTTCTATCTTTGCGGAAGCAAGTAAATCGTTCGCTGCTTCCTGTAGGGATTTAACGGTCTTCTTTCCCTTGATAGCTTGAACAAAGTCAGCGTCAACCAATGGTAGAGATACGCGCTTTATCTTCGCATTAATGTTGCCTATATGGGCCTGAAGGTCAGCTTTAGCTTTTGTGACAATTTCAGACTTAACTTCTTCTTTGCGTTGCTTGACCTGCTTCTCACCATTTAAACGAGCTGTTCTTAGTTGGTCAGCGATAAAGCCTAAGTCTTTGCTGAATGTATCAATGTCTACCACTTCACCAACAACTTGCTCTTGCAGTAGCTTCAGCTTACTTTCAGCTTCCTTAAACGTTTTGCAAAGCTTTTCGCGGTCTGCAAAGTCCTGATCGTTTTCAAGTGGTTTCTTGCTGTCTTCGACTAGTTTTAGGGCTGCTTCTTTGTAAATATCAATATTAGAGGTGAGGGCTAATCCTTTCATCTTGTAGTTGATGGCTGGCAGTTCCATGACTGCATTAGCTTCTGTTTTGGTTACTTCAACTGTGGGAGTGTAATTTTTCAAGTCAATCTTAAACTGAGCCCAGCCATCAAGTAGTTGCTGAGCACGACCATCTACTGGGTAATAGGTCATCTGTTCAAGATTATCTTCGGTACCATCAGAAGTTACGAAAATAGCGTATTCCGCACCAGACACTAAAAGCTGTTGTTCTAGTTGCCAGTAATAGTGGGGCTCTAAATCTTTGTCTCGTACTCGTTGAGCAAGCTTCTGATTCCATAATTTATGCTCGAATACAATATTCTCCATCATCGTTATGCCATCAAACGAAGCAAGAATTCTCTCGTGCTCATCGCTCAGCGCGGTAACAGGAAACAGCTCGTCATCAATCAGCTTTTCAACAATAGGGCGTGCCATTGCCTCAGTAGCGTGACCTTTGTCGAATATCTTTTGTTGTTGAGGTGATACTTCAGGCGCTTCACCAGTAGCTTTCATTTTCAAGAGGGCATCACGGCTTTGGTATTTGGAGTCACCCATCATTGCAGGAGCTTCTGAAGCGGTGAAGTTCTTTGCGCGAAGATCTAGCCACTCTTGAGAGCCTTGCGTAACGTGACATGCTTTCATTGCTCTGCTCCTATGCTTTTAATTTGCTGTAGTTGGTAGTCAGTTAATGTTGCTTTGCTTTCAATCTTTGCGATAACTCCATCAATTGATATTCGCCCTTCCTTAATTGCCTTAACCCACTTGTCGAAGTTTTTCGTAAACAGGTCGTCAGGGTAGAAGTTAAAGTCACCTTGGTCTGGCTCTGGTTCTGGCAATCGCCCGTCAATATCTGCATCAGCCGTAGTAATGCCGAATGCTGAAGTTAGGGTGTAGCGACTTAAATATGTGACGGTTGAAGCGATGGCTTGTATATGGTTTTTCTTGCCTGAGCTGTCGGCAGGAGCGTTCATTGTTGTTGATTCACTATGGCCATCTACATGATTAATTACACAGGTAACAGTTATGCCGCTTTGATGGTCTTGCTCAAATCGGAACGACAAACCACATCTAGATAACGGCTCGCGAATTTGGGCAACAATGTCACCAAGTGGCGCATACATTGTGTTGTGCCCATTTTTCAACTTTTTAATATCAGGACAGATGCTCTGAAACTCAGACATTGCAGCAAAGAAGGCTTTTTTTGCATTCTTTTGTTCCCATCTTTCCTGTAGATCCATCAACCGCTCAAGCTTTTCAATGTCAGCATTTTGATTAACTGCCAGCTCTATAAGATTCATGTACTGTGCTTGCTGATCTATTACTACAACCTCGGAGCTAGATTCGGGAATGTCTTTGACCGCTAAATCATTCATTTCGAATTCTCCAAGCACTTAAGCTCTGCAATTTTTACTTGAGGGAGGCTTATGGTGACGCTCCGCTTGTGCAGGGTGGTGTATCCAAGTTCGGGTAACTCAGCTCCACAAAAGATGATTTGCTCGGTGTAGGGGTCTAGTAGAACGTATATATCTCTGGTGATTGAATCTGGGAGCTTGTTCATTTAAAAGTCTCCAAATACTAAAGTCCGTATATGGATATTAAAGAACAATATTAACCAACAGTCAATCCATATACGGATATTTGTTGTTCATATAAAAAGATTTTTATGTAATAAATAAATTTTTATTATTCTATTTTGTTTTATCTGTGATTATGAAGAGTTGTTCAAGTGAATTCATGATGCCTTCGAGCTGTAAATTCCTAAGCTCAATTTCATCAAGCGATTCAAGCTTATCTGACTGGATCATGATTTGGGTATGGACTTCTATTTTTATCAGATAATTTATCAATAAACTGCTGATTGTACTGTCCTGTTTGAATGTTTCTGAGTTGTTCATTTTTCTGCTCCATGCGTCCTTTTTATTTTTTGTTTGCAGCTACTTATTGTTCATAGTTGTTTCAAATTTCAACTCTGTCAATGTGAAAATTAGTCTAATATAAATAAATAGAGGTGTTATTTTTTCGACAGTGAAATAGGTTGATGTTCAAAGATTGACACTCAATAAAAAAGGCTGTTCAAGAGTTGAACACCGTAGGTAGTTAAAGGGCTCGCGAGGAGCCTAGGTAATAAAAATAATAATGACATTCGGTATTTGGTGTGGGGAGTTGTTTTGTCTGAGGATCATTTTATTTTCGTATTATTTGAGCCTAACTTTCAGAAATTAGGTATTTTTGCTTTATTAGCGTTGATTTTAAATATATCTATATTGAGGTACAGCAATAAAAATACTCAGGTGGGGCGGTCTGTTGTTTTGCTGGGGATAATTTTTATAGTACAAAATAGCAGCGAGTTACTGGGTTACTTTTTTTATGGAATGAACAAAGAGCTAACATATAAGATTATTGATGTTTACATGATTGCGACATATTTTGTGTTTACTGCGATGCTTGCATTTGTTTGCGACCTTCTTCACTTAAAGCACTCATCCATCATTAAGGGGGTTTTAATTTCATACTCCTCCTTTCTCACAATATTACACATGCTTGGTTTTTTGGTAACGGGTTATGAGTTTAATGGGTATTCATTACAGAGAATTCCTACTGAGCTTTATTTTTTGGTTGAAGTATTTATTTACTTTTGCGCGTCGACTGGACTACTGGTTCCTGCGTTTTATTATATATCTGGGTTAAATAAAGATAGGTCGGTGCTTGTCGCTCTTACTGGTTTGGTATTCTTCTGTATAGGGTCTATTGTATTGGTTGCGCTTATGCAGTTTGGAATTCAAGTTGGAGCTTCGGTATTTGTACCGGTATCTTCATCTGTTTTTTTACTTGTTCTGTTGTCTGCTTCGAAAAGTGATTTATTTATTCACGTAGAACATGAGTTCATTGCACGTTACCAGATACTACGGTTTTTATTTTTCCACTTCTCAAAGAGAGATCTTGCTCATCACATTGAGACAATCGAAAAAATATATATCGAATTAGCATTAAAAAAATCAGGAGGCTCTAGGACGGATGCCGCAAAAATTCTAAATATGTCTCGTGGTACCGTTATTGGTCGAATTAAGAAGTATAATATTGATTTATAAGGGTTACATTATTTATATATTCTTGTTTAATTCGTGGGGGATTCTTGAAAACAAAAATATTAGCATCAGGTATGGATCTACCGTCAGAGATAGTAGCAACAGAAAGTTCACTTCAGCAAATTGATTCAATGTCACAATTTGGAGTTCCTCACGATTACATCGCCACAGAGTTAGGCATCAAAACAGTTAGATATTATCCTGTTGGAACTAGACCGTCTGAGCCAGCTACTGAAGCTGCCAAAAACTTATTCAAAACCTCTGATATTTCTCCTGAAGAAATAGACACAATCATATTTTGTGGTATCACGAAAGACTATAGTGAGCCCTCTACTGCTCATGTGGTTCAATCAAACCTTGGGATTACAGCAAATACGTGTTTTGACATAACTAACGCTTGCCTTGGGATTGTTAGCGGCATGCAGGCAGCAGATGGCTTAATAAAAGCAGGGCATTCGAAGTATGTACTGCTGGTAACAGCAGAAACGATGCGTGAGTATGTTGATACGATGATTTGTGATATTAACAATAACAGGCCGGATTCTATTGATAATTTATTAGGTATGTTTACGGCTGGTGATGCTGCTGGAGCTATGCTTATTGGCCTGTCATCTGACAACAAAGGCATCGAGTTTATAAATACTGGAACAAAGAACAAATATGTGGAGTTATGTTATCTAAGAGAGCAACAAGGGGAAGTTGATTTTTCGATGGAGATGTCGAGAATATCGGCGGTTACGCTTCGTTTGTGCAAGGAGATGCTGCCCGAAACTCTAGATAAGCTTCAGTGGACTAAAGGTGATATTGATCTTCTATTAACTCACCAGGTGGGTGAATTACCGTATACAAAGCTACTAGATATTTTTGAAACTCACTCCGATAAATCAATAAAAACTTACTCAGATCTAGGCAATATAACATCATGTACCATCCCTGTTTGCTGGGATATGGCGCAAGAACAAGGGCTTATTAAGCCCAATCAAAAAATTATGCTAGTAGCTTCTGGCAGCGGTATAGGTGTTTCACACGTAGGGATTACAACCTAGTTATTTACTAGGTTGTTCATCGATATATTTTTTTAGATTTAAAAGGGTATAGAGTGGCGTTTCGATCACGGTCATATTTGCGACCCAATCTGGTAGACTTCCTCCTGGGTCAAGTGAACCTTCATATTCAATGCTGACCACTTCATCTTTTATCTGCGCTAAACTCCATTTTCCATTAAATAGAGGTATTCGCACATATCCATCAACCTCCTCTAGATAACCAGGTTGGCTCGTAACTGTAATTATTGCTGTTGTTGGAGATGGTTGATCGATACTAAGTTTTAGTACCAAATCTCGATCAGACGTTATAAAAGGAGTTGAGTATTTGATGTGCGCAATGCGAGTATTCGTATCTATTTCATCTAATAGGACAGGCTCGTAAGCTGTGTGTAAAAACTTATCGTAGTTTTCTACGTCTTGCATTAAATTAAGAATTGTATCGATTGATGTGTTGTGTTCTGTGATTCCTTTGAATTCGAGTAAATCACTATTAGGAACTGAGCGAGTAAAAGCTTTTACCCCCTCTTGATCTTCTTTCAATGTCCAATCAGTTGCGAATGCAATGGAGCTGGTTAGCAGTAATAGTATTGCTGTGGTTATCTTAAAGTCCATCTCTAAATTCCTTGTGATTATTGTTTTTTATCCTTTAACTCTCTTAGTTCTTTCTCCATTCGATCTTTGTCATAGACCTTTTGTATATGCTCGTATATATCCAGCCTATTTTCATCTGAGCAATCAACAAGCATCTGAATGGATTTTTCCAGTCGTTCATCTTCCATTAATTTAACGGGTAAGTTAGGAAAAAATAACTTCCACACACTTACTTCTAAAGCTTTTGAAATTTTATTTATATTTTTTAAATTAGGACTATTTTTTTCTCCCTCGTCCGGTGATGTCACTCTTTGGCACGACCCATAACCAGCCCCCGACTTTTTGGCGAGAGAGGTAAGGTTTAGTTTCTTCGCTTTAACTAGGGCTATTGTATTTTTTGAAAGTACGTTTTTTATTTCCATAGTTTTCATTATATGGGTAATTGATATCCAAGTATGGGTTGACAAGTAATCCGTATATGGATATTGTTTTGGTATGAATAAACGAAATTACTTCGAACAAGCATCAAAGTTTCTATTGGCCAAGGCTAATTTTCGTAGATGGGTATTTATATCCAAAGAAGCGGGAGTCAGTCGCACGACTCTTCACCGCATAGCAAATATGGAAGGCGATCCTGGTATTACTAAGGTCGAAAAAGTTCTTAAGTATGCCGACGAACAAAACTGGGAAGAACCTGAAACCGAAACTGAATGAGTGAAACCTTATGTATAACAACCCCAAATATATTCGAACACATGAAATCAAAGTTAGGTTGAATGATGACGAGTATGACTTATTGGAACGCATAACAAACTCCATCGGTGCACAGAAAGCGGCTTATACCCGTGAGCTGGCAATGACCAAACTCAAAGAGCTACTTGAAGGATTAGACACTAAAACAGAAGTAGCTTGAAGTCCGGTTACAGGGACTCATCGGGGGATATATGCCAGAACTACACGTACCACTAACTACTGACGAATTTGAGGGACTGAAAAGGTTGGCTGAAGTCCAAGGTAAGTCACCAGAAGAATTATTAAGAGAACTTTACTTAGAGCAACTAGGAGACCGTTTAGAAATAAGACCTCATCTCAATGTGCGTTAATTCAGCGTTTATTGAATTGTGGTTTAGCCCTCACAGATGGGAATGCTTGTAATGTTAGCGGCTGGTTTGTGTACATTTCAGCCATAGCGCATAAGCAAGTTTGAGTAATCTGTAAGCCGAGGATTGGTAGTTCTTCCTTTATTGCCTGTAGAGCCGCAGGTGGTGACAGAGGCTCAAAGTACGCAATGGAGAGTGTCCTTATTGAATTTCGCGAGGGCACTCTTGGTTGCGGAACTTAAAACGTACCGCAGCCACCTTTTAAGGAGGTGAATCTCGCGCCTGAGAGCGAAAGACCAGGATAGAGCCAGCACGTTGTGAAACGTTACGGCTCAACCCAAATTAAAAAGCCCTCTCTGATCTTTGCCGGACAAGAGAGGGCTTATGTGGAGTGGTTAAATTATGACCAAGTTGAAGCTTCATTTCAAACTTTTCTCATGGATGAAACAGCGCATCAAAGATTGGGTGCTGGAATTCGACATAGAAGTCGAATCATTTCTACTCTCTGACCCAGTAATGACTAAAGAAGAACGTCGTGGCGTCTACGAGGATTTAAAGCAGCTCATCAATAAACGTTCACCTCAACAGATTAGACGCATGGAGAAGAGCAAGGGGCTGATTCATGGCTAGATCACGAAACATTAAGCCAGGGTTCTTTGTAAATGATGAGCTATCTGAGATTGAACCTATTGGCAGATTATTCTTTATAGGTTTATGGACTGTAGCTGACTACCAAGGGCGTCTTGAGTTCAGACCTAAAAAGCTGAAAGCTGAACTCCTTCCTTATGACGAATGCAATATTAATGAAATCGTAAAAAATCTGTTCGACTCTGGATTTATCGCGATCTATACGGTTCAAGGTCGACAATATATCGAAATAAGCAATTTTACCAAACATCAGAACCCTCATAAGAACGAAAGAGAAAAAGGAAGTGAAATACCATCACCAGAAATGGCTGACACTGAAAACGACCTACAACCTATTGATAATAAGGAACTCACGATAAATCGCGATAAAGACGGTACTACTCTAGATAAAAACGATACTGATCGTGCTGATTCCCTTAACCTGATTCCTGATTCCCTTAACCTGATTCCTGAAAGCGCGTCAGAAACGCGATTTGATGTTTTTTGGAAAAAGGTTTCAAAAAAATGGCATGGAAGTCCAGGGTCAAAACAGGAAGCTAGAATTCAGTTTGAGAAGCTTAATCCTGATGACGAACTTCTCACTACCATGCTGGAAGCATTTTTAATTCAGCGGCAGAGAGCTGCTGATCAGATTACACAAGGTGGGTTTGCATCAAATTTTAAACATGTTTGTCGTTGGTTGAAATACCGATGTTTCGAGGATAACCCTCCGAGTCTTACGCTAGTACACGATGATGAAGATGATTTACTGAATGATCTTGAGAGATATTCAATATGACCCCTCGCGAAATCAATCAGAGCCTAACGCTCCAAGCGTTTGAAGTAGCAAAAATGTTACTTCCGCAAGGGAAGCGTGATGGTCATGAATGGCGTGTAGGGAACCTTGATGGTGATCCTGGTAAATCTTTGGGTGTTCGAATTTCTGGTGATAAAACGGGTGTCTGGTCAGATTTTGCAACAGGTGACAGTGGTGACCTTCTCGATTTGTGGCAGAAGACCAAAGGCATATCGATCAAGGATGCGATTACCGAAGCTAAGTCCTACCTTGGAATTTCAGACCCAACCTTCCATGGCCATCGTGAAAAACAATATCAACGCCCAGAAAGACCCAAATGCCATAAGCCTGAAGGGGCGGTAAAAGATTATCTGATCAACGTTCGTAAGTTCACCGAAGCCACTCTGAAAGCATTTCGAGTTGGCTTTCGTGACCGCCAAGTAATTTTGCCTTTCATGCGTGATAACGAATTGATCATGTGTAAGTGGCGTTCGATTGATGATAAAGCAACCCAACCAACCACAGCGAATCAAGAGCCCTGTTTATTCGGGTGGCAGGCTATCCCTGATGATGTTCGTCATGTTGCAATCACTGAAGGTGAGTTTGATGCCATGGCGCTGTATGAATATGGCATACCAGCCCTAAGCGTTCCGTTTGGTGGCGGCAAAGGCGCTAAGCAAACTAATTGGATTGAAAACGAATACCCGCATCTAGAACGGTTTGATGTTATTTATCTTGCTTTGGATGCTGATAAAACAGGCAGAGAAGCAACCGTCGAAATTATTGAAAGGTTGGGGCGTCACCGCTGCAAACTAGTGAACCTTCCTGAAAAAGATGCCAACGATTGCTTGAAAGAGGGTGTTTCTTTCGAGCAAATTCAACAGGCATTTGATCGTGCTGTAGTCCTTGATCCCGTAGAGCTGAAATCTGCCGCTGATTTTAGAGATGAAATTATTGCCGAGTTTTACCCTGAGGAAGGTGGAGGGGAACGAGCATTTAACACCCCATGGGACAAGAGCAATGGGAACCTTAAATTTCGCATGGCTGAGCTTATTCTTATCAACGGGGTAAACGGTCACGGCAAGTCTCAAGTTGCTGGCCAGTGCAGCCTTTCAGCTATGCATCAATTAGAGCGAGTTTGTATCGCTTCAATGGAATTACCTCCTCGCAGGTTGCTTGGGCGTTTAACTAAGCAAGCGGCTGGGCTCAAAGAAGGATTGCCAACCAAAGAATATATACATGCCATTGCTGACTGGTATGCAGATAAGTGCTGGATATTTGATGTTGTTGGAACGGCTAAAACAAAGCGTTTATTTGAGGTGTTTGAGTATGCCCGTAAACGCTATGGAATTACCGTATTCGTAATTGACTCGCTGTTGAAATGCGGCATTCCAGAGGATGATTATCGTGCACAAAAAGCATTTGTTGAGCAGCTTTGTGATTTTAAAAATAAATATGAATGTGTGGTCTTTTTGGTTACGCACAGCCGAAAGGGAGAAAACGAATATAGCCCGACTGGAAAAATGGACGTCAAAGGCTCCGGCTCAATTACCGACCTCGCAGACACACTCATCACTGCGTTTAGAAACAAGAAAAAGGCAAAAAATATTTCAAAGGCAGAGCAGGATGGTGAGAGTGAAGAAGCCATAGCAAAATTGGAAGAAATGCCCGATGAATACCTGATTGTCGACAAGCAGCGAAACGGAGAGTGGGAAGGCTCTGTTGCTTTGTGGTGGTGCAAAAATTCAAACCAATACCTGCCTTTTCAGAATTCTAGACCTGTTCAATACGTTAAGTATCAAAGGGAGGTCGCATGAAGATTACCTCTGAGTACTCAAAAACCATTATTGATCTCCTTGATGAGCAACAACCAGAAGGCTCAACACTTGAAGAACAACTTTGGTTAGCCGTGATTCAACAGGCGATTTTTGATTTATCTATTCCTACCAGCACAACAGCAAAATCAGCCGGTATTTTTGCACGAATGAAAATCAACCAGGTTGACCAAGATAGCGCTATGAATTTCATCTTCGGAAAAAGTAACTTTTGCACTATCTGCCTGACTGCCGGTATTGATCCTGAATGGTTACGAAAGTTGGTTTCGTGTGCCATTGAAGAAAGCATGACTGAGGTAGAAAGAATAGTACAAAAGCACCGTAACTGGTGTGCTGAAAACCGAGTTCTAGAAACCATCAATGAAGTACAGCGAGGGTAAAAATGATTATCTACAAAGTAACTTTATTTTCCTATGGAAATGCACGTTCTGTAATTTGCCAAGGGTTCGATGTGGTATCGGCTATCCAAAGCAACGGCTTACCAGTCAATGAAATAGTGCGAGTTGAATTGGTTGGAAGTGCGAACGAAGAGAATCTAACTATATCCTGATAATTGCTAATTACCTGAATGATGAGGTTAACCAAATGGATGATCAAACAGCAGTAGAAGTAGCAGAAGAAACAATGATGGGTGATTTAGTTTCTTGTGTTATCGAAGAAATGAAAGTGTTGCCTAGAAGTTGGCAAGAACTCTCTGAAGGTGGGCAGGATGAAGTAATTGAAAGAGTGCAGAAGCAGGTCATGAAAGCCACAGTGCAAGCCATCCATATTCTGAATGCCCTTGATACTCCAACCGTTCATGCAAAAGTCGAAAGTGTCACCTTTAAGTCTGGAATCAAGGCTGTTCTACAGGTAGCCCATGATGCAGAAAGACGCCATGAGTTAGCGGATTCGGAAGGTGCGCAGGTATTGGTTGTACTGCTGAGTAGTGCAGAGATAGCAGGCAATGAAAACGGAATACCAAAAGCCGACCTTGATCAACCTTTCTTAACCGGAATTGAAGAAGACGTTATGTTTGATGATGCCTTACAAGAAGTTAAGGCAATGGATCATATAACGATTTCAGGTTTACAGCGAAAACTAAAAATTGGTTACAACCGAGCGGCTGGGTTAATCGAACTGCTTCAACATGCTGGATGGGTAACTGAACCCGATAGTTCTGGTCTGCGTCAGTTGGTGACTAAGTTAGAAGTAGTGGAAGAGTAGGGCTGCTGAAATGGTTAATGAACCTGAATGGCTGCATCAGATAGAACGATTGGTAAAAGCTTATGCAAAAGCCAAAGCTGAGCGGGTTTACATTGAGCAATTCCGAAAGACAAAGAAAGCCTTATTAATGACCCAAGCGGAAAACCTTGATCCACAGAAATACAAAAGTGCAGCTTCACAAGAGGTCTATGCCTATGGACATCAAGAGTATAAAGAAATGCTGGAATCGTTGCAGATTGCTACGGAGGAGGAGGTTAAATGCCATTGGAACCTCAAACAGAGGGAGTGGAAATTTGAGGCCTGGCGAACCATGCAAGCAAACGACAGAGCAGAGCGTCAACGGTATGGAGCTTAGTGCTTTTTTAAAGGAGCAGGCGATATGAACAGTTGGTTACGAGTTATCGGTTTTATGGTGATTATCTTTGGAATTCTCTTGATGCTGAGTGGTTGCTCTGTCATTGAAGCAGCCACCTATGGTGATAGTGATAGATATTTTATCGCAATAAGAGATGTTCAAAACCTCTGTGATAAAGACCAGAGATTTATGATCAACAAAACAATGTATCTCTGTTTTAAAGCAGATGGAGGTGAATGGTGAAATCTCACACTCCAACGGTCAAAGAACGCCAGTGGATGAACTCTATCACTCAGTTAGGCTGCATTGTTTGCCGGCTGTTTATTGGCTGTGAAAGCCCCGCTCATGTTCATCATATTGATGGAAAGGTTAAGAAAGGTTCTCACCTGATTAGTATTCCGCTTTGCAGACTTCACCACAATGCGGGTGCTAACTGTGATGAATATGTTTCTCGCCATCCCTTCAAGGCTGAGTTTGAAAGCCGCTATGGAACCGAAGAAAAACTTTTAGAAGTGTGCCAAACATTGGTGGAGTGGAAATAATGATTTTCATAGGCATTGATCCAGGCTTAACCGGAGCGGTTGGCTTCATTGACAGCAAAGGCGGTTTCGTTGACGTATATGACCTTCCCGTTATGACCAGAGGAAAGACAAAACGAAAGTTAAACGCAGCGGGAATGGCTGATTATATTCGTGAATTCGTAGCCTATAAGCCAGTAGCAATGATCGAAATGGTTTGGGCAATGCCAAAGCAAGGGGCATCTTCAGGTTGTTCTCTTGGGCATTCAGTGGGTGTATGTGAAGGGGTTATGTATGCACTTGGTATTCGCACCCACCTAGTTACTCCTCAAGTCTGGAAAAAGCATTTCAAACTGAACAGTGATAAAGAACTGGCCAGAGCTAAAGCAATTGAGTTTTTCCCTACTGCACCTTTGAGTTTAAAGAAACATGCGGATAGGGCGGAGGCGCTTTTGATGGCGCGTTATATGTACGAAATAGAGGGGCGATGAAATGAAATATCGAAAGAAGCCGGTAGTTATAAATGCAACTCAATGGTTTAAAAATGGGGATCACCCAGAAGACGGAACTGAAGTTTTTGAAGAGGGTGAATTTAAGGGAGAGTTACTAGAAGGGAAAGTAGTTAGATATTACCGTACCCCTGACTTAGACGGTCAAGATGCATGTAGGCACTGTAACAGAATTATGCACGGTCATGGATGGATAGATACTCTTGAAGGCGGTCATATTGTTTGCCCTGGTGATTTCATTATTACCGGTGTTGCTGGTGAGCTTTACCCTTGTAAACCGGACATTTTTGAAGCCACTTATGAACCTTATGTGTATGACAGAGGTGGCGAGAGAGATCAGAACAACGAAGGCGATTTAGTAGATAACAGTTAGGCGAGGGTAGTCAATATGAACGACCAGACGGTGAGAGATAGAAACATCTTGGATGAGGGAATAAAACATCGTGAGCGTGTAGTTTTTCAGGGTGTTTGCGGAGAGATTACTGGTGTTGATTTTAATGCGCAAACTGTTCGGATAGAAATCAATGTATCCGCACATGCAGTAAAGCGAGCAATGACTGAGAACAAAAAGGAGCCTTAATAATGCAACACATAAACGACTGCTTAGATTTTGATATTGATACACCTGACAACGAAGAAATAAGGCGTCGGTTTGCTAATGAGTTCATGAATAGTGCTCACCAGAAAGAAAGAGCATTAAAGCCTTTTAATCCGGTTTCTAAGAATCAGAAGAAGAGGGCTCGTAAGGCTGCTAGGAAGGCGCGAAAAGTCACTAGTAAAGCGTAAAGGCTATCAAAATGGACATCAAACTTATTAAAGAGTTGGCAGAAAAAACAGGCTTGGCTCCTCTGTATGATCGGCCACGGCTAACAGATATGGGCGATGGAACTATACGGCTTGTTAGTAGTGGACAGTTAACATATTACGGTCAAAACGTAGTTAAGTTTGCCAATGAAATTGAGCGGCAGATAAGAATTGAAAATACAGATAAGGACAAAATACGCCTTGATTGGGTAAGTACAAAAGATGCGCTTCCAACTCCTTATGATGATGTTTTGATGTGTGTTGATTTTGGAGAAAATGACAAATCTGGCACGTTAACACTGTTTTATGGCTGCTACAAAGAAGACAAGTGGTTTGGAATTATGCCCTGGGATGAACCTGATTCTTTATTAGAAGAAATTTCAGGGGAGATAGTTTCATGGGCAAGCCTACCCACAGACATAATTAAAGACTAAGTAGGTGCGAAATGAGCGATATGTTAATCAGCAAAAAAGCCATTCAGGATATGACACAGCATACCATTGCAGCACTTCAGGAGTGTGTAACTCATGGCAATGTAGATACTGCTAGAAGCCACATACAGGCGGTGCTGGGCATACTGGATCTGCATCATACAGAAGTAGATTTTGACAGACCGGTATTTATCAGAGAAAACAGAAGTCCTTTTAAAGTGGTTCACCACACCCAAAAACATGTGGTTGGCTATCCAGATAATGCGCTTAATCCAGTTATTTATACCATGCAAACGGCAATGAAGCTTTTAACGAATTGAGAGGTTGGCATGCTTAAACAAAGACAGCTAAAAAAGTATCAACAGTGGCATGACAATATTGATGATGCGGATAACTTGGGGCACTTTCAGCGGTTCGGCTCCTTTTTAACGGGAAGTGATGATTTGGAAAAACGTAAAGTCTTAGCCCGTCTAATTCCCGATGTTAAGAAGTGGTGTAAGCGGAAGGCATATCGTATTGAAGGGTGGCAGTATCAAATGCGTTCACCTACACCAGAATTAGCGGCTCTTGGTGGTCAGGCTTGCTTGTCACTTGAGGTCTACGTGTCACCGAAGAAGTTTAAAGGTTAGGGCGAAAAATGTATCACCATCCCAAACTCATGAAAGCTGAAAACCTGCTGGTCTGGTGGGCAGATACCATTGGGCGTAATGAACAGGTAAACGGGTATGCGTCTGAATCTTCTTTGGAAAGCTTTACGTCTGGGGGGAGTGGAATTTTCAAATCAAAGCCAATTTATAAAGGTGATATAAACAGAGATACCTGCAAAACAGTTGATATTCTATTGAAAGAAAAATTAACACCAGACGAATACGACCAAACCTTCTGGTGCTTTTTTCCTAACATAACTCAGTATGAAAGGGAGCAGTCCGCAGAATGTGCAGCACGAACACTACGAGCGCGTAAAGCCGGAGCTATAAACATAATAATTGATAACTGGTCTGTGATTTACCCTCCTAAAAAAGTAACCCACCAGAAGGTAGGCTACGAATAAATTTTGTTAGTTAGTTATCATAAGTTTTTGAATATCTCTTCAGCCAATATAACCATCCTCCTCAATACTTTTGGTGCTTTCTGAATATAGATATAGAATGAATGCAGAGTTTTAGCCTGCTGCAACAACATTGAAAGTTCATCAAGAAACTCTTTCACAGATTTTCGATTCATGTTTTGTGCCTCATTTATATTTACAAAAATGTATTTTTTACAAGCGGAACAAGACCCTCCTTATACAGGTGATACGTATTGGTTTTTTTCAAAATGTAGAATCTTGCTGTAGTTGTTATTAGAGGTGGTTATAGTGATAAGTCATAGGTATGTTTGAGTGTTTTGATTACTATAATTTTAGTCGATATTTTTAGTATTGGACAGAAATGTGCTTGCTTAGTTCCTGATAGCAGGGTGTACTTGGTTATCTGGGGAGTTTTTTAAAGTGGCAGTTTGTAAAAAGGGATTACTATTTACACTTTGCATCTTTTGCCTAAAAAACATACAATTCTGTTACTAGGTCAAAACTGACTAAAGAAGAAACCCGCTCACAAGGCGGGTTTTTTTATGCCTGAATGTCGGGAGACATCCCATGTATAACTACTTCGGAAGCGCATACACTGATTTGCTGTTCTGGGAGGGAGGATACAACCATGTAGCCGGTGATAAAGGAGGCGCTACTAACCACGGCATCTCACTTCGATTTCTCAAAAACCTACCTTTGGCTGAAGCCGATATTAATCATGATGGCCATGTAACCAAAGAAGATATCAAAACACTTTCATTAGCCAAAGCTGCAGGCTTTTATCGTAAACACTTCTGGCAGAATTACGGCTTAGAGTGTGTAAAAAGCCAACCAATAGCCACAAAACTTCTTAATATATTCGTCAATATGCGAGGCCGAACTGCTGGCAGAGTAGCACAGCGAGCCCTAAGAGCTTGTTGTATTGATGTATTCGAAGATGGCTATCTTGGCCCACTTAGTTATTCCGCAATAAACGACCTTATCAGCGCAGAAGATGGAGCAGCCAGATACATTGTTTCGCTTCGATCTGAGCAGGCAGCAGTTTATAGATTAATTGTCGCCCACAACCCAACGCAGCAAAAGTTTTTCGATGGCTGGTTAAACCGAGCTTATAGCTAGGAGTGTTCTCATGAATCCATTAATCGCCCCAATCATTCAAGGTGCAATCGAGATATACAAGGACAAGAAAGCGCGTAAGGAGAACTTAGGGAAAGTCAGTACAAAGTTAGCGTTACTTCCGGCTGCTATTACGGCAGGTACCGCTGTTGGTGCTGAGCAGACATTGGAGGTCGTTGTAACAGAAGTCGTTTTAGCTCTAGTCTCTCTCGCTTTGTTTTTGTGGAAAGAGAAGGGTAAGAAGTGAATGAGCTTGTTGCTAAATATTGGCACTTATTGGTTGCCTTTGTCGCAGGGAGTTGGGCGTTTATGAAATTTGCCCTACATCACTACGGCAAACTTGAAGACCGGATTGATCAGCTTGAAAAGGACAGCGTGTCTCGTGATGAACTGGACAACAAGCTAGAAAAGTTAAGCATGGATATTAAAGAGTGCCGCAAGGAAGCAAAGGAAGGCAATGAAGTTACCCACCAACGCCTAGATCAAATTCTTTTGAATGTGAGGGATAAATAGATGGATTTCCCCTTGTTTGCGACTGAGAGCTGGTTTGATTGGTCGAAAGGGGTCGCTCTAGGTCTGTTCTTTGGTTACTGCATGGCTTCTGCTGTGTTCTGCCAACTTATGAAGAAGCAAGAAAGTGATGGAGATGAGGGCTAATGGTTTTTACGGTTTATGATAATTCTTATACCGTACCCTTAAAACCAGATTTCCCGACGCCTGCTACCAATCCATCACCTGATGACCTATCGATCAATATAGCGACCAATACGCTGATTGAATGGGATGCAGGGGACGATGCCGTATCACATGATGTATATTTTGGCACTACGACCCCACCTCCATTTGTAGCTAATCAGTCAGGTACCATTTACAACCCTGGCACCATGTTAGATGGCCAAACCTATTACTTGCGCATTGATGAAGTGAATAGCACTGGTACCACAACGGGGTCGGTATGGAGTTTCACCACCAAGCCTCCGGTTGTAAGTGCATTCTATCTTTCACCCACGGGTAATGATGCAAGCGATGGATCGTTTGCTACTCCTTGGAAAACCATCAATAAAGCTAATAATTCATTGAGTGCAGGGGATACCGTCTATTTGCGGGGGGGCACTTATCTAGACGAAATGATAGAACCCTACAATTCGGGTACGAGTGATGCAAACCGCATCACTTACAAAGCGTACCCAGGGGAAATTCCGTTATTTAAATCTACAAATGGTAATAACAATTCATCTCCCATTATTTTAGTGAACAAAAATTACATCACGGTCGATGGCATTCATGCGGATGGTGAAGGGTTATATGAAAACAGTAAATGGGATCATTGGTGTTGGTTCGATAACTCCTCTTACTGTACGTTGATAAACCTCAATATGACTGAGTGTCAGGGTTATTCAGCATTAGAATATTTGAACGGTTCACACCACAACAAGGTGTTAGACAGCATATTGGATGGGGTCGGTGACTGGAACAAATTCCCATATAATGGTGAATACGATGATACTGGGAGAATGTTCTTTATCCGTGATGGCTGCAACAATAATTTGATAGAGGGAAATGATTTCAGTCGTGGTGGGCATGACCTCGGTAGTATCGACGGAGACTATAACGTCATACGCAACAATATTTTTGATAACACCTTTGAAATATATAGCGGCCTAAGACTATTTGTTAAAAATAAAGTGCTAGTCACTGAAAATGATGATCCAACTGGCGATATAGAATCAGGCGACCCTGTAGGCAATCGTGCATTGGCACTGAAACAGTTTTCAAAACACAACCTGGTTGAAGGCAATCTATTCAAAAATATTGCTGAGGCCGTCGATGATAGGTTTGTCGGTCAAATGAAGGTCGGTGGCATATCCAATATTGTACGCAAAAATTATTTCAGAAACGGGACGACGGAAGGACACGCATTCACTTCGTCAACTGGAAGTGATGCCATCAATGCGACCAAGAACAAAATCTTCCATAACAGCATTTATAGTTGCTATGGCGGCGCATGGAAAGTTAATAACAATAGCGAGATATATGACGAACCTCGCGAGAATATCTTTAAAAACAACATTGTGTACAAGACCCACCAAAACTCCCCGGAACAGAACCGGGAATTTACATTTAATAGTAAGTTGTATGAGCGGTTCGGCGATAATTTTGCAGCTTGCGAAATATCCTTTAACTGTGTGGCATTTGATGCTACAGCCAGTTTTCAAGTGATCTCATCAGGACTTGGCACCAAAACATTGTCCTGGTCAGAAACCAATTACCCAAGCTATTTCCATGACAATGTACAAGCAGACCCTAACTGGGTGAGTTCAACCCCTGTTCAACCGGCTGACTTCAATTTGGATACCGGTAGCCCATGTATCAATGCGGGTGGAGATCTAACTACAGCTAATGGGGCAGGGGCATCCAGTATCACGCTCATCGTGGATGACGCAGACTATTTTCAGGATGGGTTCGGAATCATCACCGCTGATTCAATTCAAGTAGGGGCTAATAGTCCGGTACTCATCACCTCCATTAACTACGTCACCAAAACGATCACCTTAGCCAGCGCAATTACGTGGAGTGACGGCGACGGGGTGAATTTACCGTATTCCGGTTCAGCACCGGATATTGGCGCGAATCAAACGTAAGGGTAAATCATGGCTATAGTATTAAACGGCAGTAATCAGCGGGGGTATCGCACGTATTCCCGTTCATTAGCAAGCGCAACGACGTTGGCTTGCCGTTTTAAAATGCCTGATCCGTTACTTAACTCCGCCGATGTCATTTTTGGATTTTACGACGATACCCAAACAATTACATATTTACGACTATCAGTTACCACTGCAAACCAGCTGCGGGGTGAGGTACGAACCTCTACAGGAGAGATTAAAGCCTCGTCTACAACGGCATTAACGGCTGGTAGTTGGCATAGTGGGGTTGTAACTCATGATGGGGCGGGTAATGTTGAGCTTTACCTAGATGGAGAGAGCAAGAAGACAGACTCAGGCTCAATAACCGGAGGAGTGACACTTAATATTGTTGTGGCTGGTGCGGCTAAAACCTCGTCAGGTTTTTCTAAGGAATGGGGTGGGTCTCTGGCCTATGCTGGGTTATGGACGCGGGTATTAAATGCCACTGAATGCGGAGACCTCGCTAATGGCACCTCAAAGCCTACAGATATTACAAGTGGTTTAGTTGATGCGTGGGACTTAATTGCAGACGGAAACACTGATGCATCGGGTACTAACCTTACTTTAGACAATACCCCTACTTTTGATGCTGAAGATCCTTTGGCAGCAACAAACGCCATCCACTTAAAAGTAGTTGATGATACTAATGTGGTGGACGATACAGGAACGAATGTCACGCACACCTTCGACAACTGGCGCATGTTTGATAAAGACCCGATAGTGGATACAAGCGCTGTGGTATTGGATAGTGGAATTAATGCGGCAGTTGTGGCCGGAGAGGTGAGTTTAAGTACTAACCTTGCCTTATCTACTACCGGCTTTCTGATGCTTTATGACAATGATCGTACCCATAATGTGTATTGGGATAGCGCGGTAGTTGAGGCACCATGAGTTTACGTGATTATGCGTTTTTAAATGGAACCGCATTACTAGATTCACCGCTAACCTATACCGCTGGTGGAACACCCACGCTCGACAGCGCGGTTGCTGATAAAGAAGTACGCATCAGTATCAACGTGGCACTGAATTTCAGCAGCTATTTTTCTAACGTCGACCACTACGAAATCATGTCTGGGTTGCCTGTTGGTACCGGCTACACCATTAGCGGAAGTTCGTTAGTTGGTACCGCAAATGCGGTGGATATTACTGATCTGAACGATACGAACGTCGTGGTGAGAGGTTGGAATCTAGGTGAAACGCTCTATGCCGAAGACACGTTTACACTCACCGTTTTATTAGGGTATGACACCGACCCAATCCATGCAAATGGCTTCTTGGCGGATGATACAGACATAAGCACCGGTTCGACCTTTGATATTACTACTGAACCATCCCATGGCACCTATACCCCTGTTGCTGGGGCAGGTGATATCGATGTGCAGTATGTTCCTGCTTTGGCATATAACGGGGCAGATTCATTTGTATATCGCGTAAAAGACCGAACATCCGGTGCAATACAAAGCGGAACTGTAAATTTATTTATTGGTAAACCGGTAGAAGACACGCCTATTGGTACCCAAAATACAGTAGAAAATATCGCCATAACTCCGGTTGATCTTTCTTCTAATAGCTCAGGGGCTGATACATACGGGTTATCAGGGCTACCTGCTGGGTCAGGGCTAACGTTTGCAAGTAGTACCTTAAGCGGTACACCTAACGCCACTGATTTGGCCAACACCCCAATGAGTCTGACACCGAGTTACACCAATGGCGAAGGCACCACAACGGGAACCATATTCACGCTGAATGTAGGGCTTCTCAACTATACCTTGGTTGTTCATGAGCTTTTTAACGAAAACGTGGTCGACACGGTAAATGTCATAGACCGCAAACTACTTGTTATCAATGAAATATCAAACGACAACTTCATTGAGACGATTAATATCTGGCCTTCTACAGCCATCGTTATCAACGAAATGAGTAACGATAACGTCATTGATACCATCGATATCAGCATTCATCACCCAGTTATTATGGATAGCATTAGTAATGACAATGTTATTGATACGGTAAATGTTACATATTTTGATGGCTCAATTGAGATTACTGATGTAGCGAATGACAACGTAATTGAAACCGTAGTGTTAACCCAGTACTACCAGGCAATTATTCGTGACGTGAGAAGCGGAAACAAGATTGATAACGTTGAATTGGTCAAATACTACGATGGCTCAATAGATATTATTGGCCCATTCCCTGATGTCGAAGTTGAACACATTCGACTCACCAGCACTACACCGGTAGCCAGGGTTTACAACTAGCTCAACGAGCGCTTTTTATTCGTCGTGATGGCGACAATTCCGATACGGAGAAAAAACCATGCCCACCTTACATGATGACGTTTTGGATGCTCAGAACGACGAAATACTCAACAATTGCAGTTCAATGATAGCGTGTGACCGCGACCCAACAGATTATGCTGATGCGGTTGCCGGAACTCTTGCCACTGTAAATATGGTACCTGGTGATTTCACTAAAGCGGCGGGTGATACCTCGGGGAGAAAAGTCACTGTTGCCTCAAAGTCAGCAGTACCCGTTACTGCCACCGGAACCTATGACAAAACTGTGTTACTAGATTCAACCGGTAGCCGTGTACTCGTTGTAGCTGAAGGAACCGACCAAGCACTAACTGCAAACCCTGGTGCAACGATTGACTTTCCTGCTTGGGATGTTGAAAACAGGCAGGCTACCTAATGGCCGTTAATACTGAGGTCGTCTACAACGGCAGTAACAATTACGTCGAGACGCTAATCAAACTCTATGACCCGGATACCGACACGGAATCCGCTTTGATTATGTCTGATGTGGATCGTATGACTGCAACATTAATTGGCGAACTATCTCAGAACAATATCACTATTGATTCTGATATTGATCCCGCAGCATTCGACTGGACTGTTGGTAGTGGGAAATTGCGGCTGTATTTTGGAATGCTCAACGTACCCGCAGGTACTCGTTTAGTCCGTATTAAAGTCTATGACCCTAATCACGCAAGTGGACAGGTAATTATTTGGGAGCATGGTGCGGATCGATTGCTAATTCAATTTGAGGATGCTGTGTGATGAATGAAGCCGCAGCAAGAAGAAGGATACTTTCTCTACATGATAAAGGAACCCCATACCTTGGTTTTATCACTGATGAAATTAAAAGTGATGAAGACCCTTGCTTAGTCGAACTTTTAAAACGCTGTAATACCAAGGTTGATGATGTTGAGTACGTGAATCTTGGCGGTTGTTGTTATGTTTACACTACAGGTAAACAAGAGAGTGTAGCGTAATGGCCAGACCCTCAAAATATACAGATAAACTTGCTAACGCTATCTGTAAGAAAATTATGGAAGGCGAGAGCTTATTAAAAATCTGTAAATCAACAACACTTCCTTCGCGCTCTACTGTTAATAAATGGTTATCTGAAAATAAAGAGTTTTCGGACAAATACACACGTGCACGTGAGAGACAGGCTGATTTTTACACCGAAGAGATGATTGATATTGCCGATAAGGTGGATGCTAAAAGTAGCAGCGCAGTGAATAAAGCAAGATTACAGATTGATGCAAGAAAGTGGAAAGCATCAAAACTGGCTCCTAAGAAATATGGCGACAGGATTATTCAAGAACACCAAGGCGAACTTGGTATTAATTTAATCGGCATGACTGATGATGAACTCGATGTTCGAATTGAACAGCTTATCAAACAAGCTACCTCGTGAGGCAAAGCTTGAACTTGCCTTACTTCTTCATGAACAGCAGCGCCGAAAGTCAAGACGCCTTATAGATACCTATTTCCCTGATGAGGGAGAGCACCGACGAGAGTTATACCCCAAACACTTATTATTCTTCGAGGCAGGCAAAACGGATAACGAACGGTTATTCATGGCTGGCAATCGCACAGGGAAGACAATTGGGGGGGGCTACGAAGTTACAACTCACATGACGGGGGATTATCCACATTGGTGGCCTGGTTACGTTTTTGATCGACCAGTAAAGGTGCTAGCCGCGGGGGATACATCAGCAACTACTCGAGACATCATTCAAGATAAATTGCTTGGCCCTTGGGGAGAAGAGGGCACCGGATTAATACCAGGTGATTTAATCACAGGTACAACACTAAAACGAAACGTCGCTGAAGCATTTGAACAAGTCAAAGTGAAAAGTGAGTTTGGTGGCGATTCAAGAATAATGCTTCGTTCTTATGATCAGGGACGAAAGGTATTCCAAGGTTTCGAAGCCGATATTATTTGGTTTGATGAAGAAGTACCAAACAATATCTATGAAGAAGCATTGATACGAACCATGACTACAGGTGGTTTATTGATTATGACATTTACGCCAGTTGAAGGTTTAACAGAGCTAGTAGTGTCATTCATGGAATCAGCAGGTTTGCTATGAGTCGAGCAGTGATTATGTGTAGTTGGGATGAGGTGCCGCACTTGAGTGAGAGTGATAAGCAACGGTTAACGAGTTCATTACCTCCTCACCAACAGGATGCCAGAATCAAGGGTATTCCAAGTCTAGGTGCTGGCGCAATATACCCGATCTCAGAAGAAGAGATCATGATTGAGCCTTTCCAAATGCCTAGGTATTACCCTCGTATTTATGGTTTAGATGTGGGCTGGAACAAAACGGCTGCTATATGGGGGGCTCACGACCTTGATGCCGATATTCTCTATTTGTACTCAGAACATTACCGAGGCAAAGCTGAGCCTTCTGTTCATTCTACATCGATCAAAGCACGTGGTAATTGGATCCCCGGTGAAATAGATCCTGCTGCTGCTGGCAGTGGTCAGAAGGATGGGGAAAAGCTTATTGAGATCTATGAAGGTGAAGGCTTACATCTCAACAAGGCCAACAATGTAGTTGAGGCGGGTATTTATGCTGTTTATGAACGGCTTTGTACAGGAAGACTAAAGGTATTTTCTACGCTTCAAAGTTGGTTTAAGGAATATCGTCTGTATCGACGCAACGAAGATGGAAAGATTGTTAAAGAAAACGATCATGCAATGGATGCAACACGCTATCTAGTAATGGGCATCCAAAATGCCATTGTGCAACCTATCCCTAAGAACCATCAACCATACCGTCCAGCTGATCCAGTAACAGGGTATTAACGCATGAATGACCATCAAGAACAGGACATCGATAAAGATCAGGATGACCAGTTACTCGAATTGGGCACCCATCTTAAGCGGTTATTCGAAAGCAATGCTGGTAAGCGTGAAGTTGTGGAAGCAAGGATGCTAAAGAACCTTCGACAATACCACGGTAAGTATGAGCCTGGTGAAATCCCAAAAGAAGGTTCGCAATTATTCGTTAACATTACGCGCAACAAAACCAACGCAGCGGCTGCACGTTTGGCTGAAATGCTCATACCGAACGATGATAAAAACTGGGGGATTGCCCCAACACCAGTCCCTGAATTAGTCGATAAATCGAGTTCTACGCGTGATGTAGAAATAAATGAAAACACGGTGACAACAGAAGGGGATCTTGCCAAGTCAGAAATGCAGGAAGCCAGAGATTCTGCCACAAAAATGGAAAAGGAGATTAACGATCAATTAACGGAGTGCAACTACAACGCCAGTGAGCGAGAAATTATATTCCATTCTTGCCAGTTGGGAACAGGCATATTGAAAGGCCCAGTAGTAGTCGGGAAGGTGAAAAAGGTTTGGACTCAGGTTGAGGGTGATGTTTATCAAATCAAAATGGTGAAGGATAGGAAACCGCAAAGTTCTGTCGTACATCCACTGAACTTTTATCCTGATATGTCCGCTAGTTGTCCGGAAGAGATGGGCTTTACATTCGAGAAACATTTCAAGTCGCGAAAGCAGTTGAAAAAATTAGCCCTATCACCTGGCTACCTGAAGTCGCAGATTAAGAAGGTATTACGTCAAGATCCTATCGATCTACAGGATGACACTGATATTCAGCAACAAATACGGGACATAACCGGCGCAGATTCAATATCAGAAGATACTCGTTACCATGTGCACGAATATCATGGCCCTATAAAGCGGGAGTGGTTAGAAGCATGTGGTTGTGAAATTGAGGAAGAGGACGATCCCTTTGAAGAACAAGAAGGGATGGCTATTTTCGTGGGTGATATTGTTATCAAGGCAATGATTCACCCGATGGCTACTGAAGAGTCACTTTATGACATTTTCAATTGGGAAGAAGATGAAAGTTGTGTCTTTGGATTTGGTGTACCGCATCAGATGGAGAACCCCCAGAAAGTTATTAACTCTTCATGGCGCATGACCATGGATAATGCAGGGTTAACGACTGGCCCTCAAATTGTAATCGATCAAGATGCGATTGAACCGCTTGATGATAACTATACCTTAAAACCTCGCAAGGTATGGATTAAGAAAGACAAGAATAAGGACATCAACAAAATATTTGCCACTTTCAATATCGAAAGCCATCAAGCCGACCTAATGAATATCTTCACTATGGCGCGTCAACTGGCTGATGAAGAAACCAACCTGCCGCTCATTGCTCAAGGGGAACAAACAGACAGCGTTACAAAGACAGCTCACGGCATGAGCATGCTAATGAATAGCGCCAATATTGTAATACGCAGAGCGGTTAAGAATTTTGATGACAACATAACTCGACCTCATATCGAGCGTTATTACGATTGGAACATGGAGTTCAACAAAAAAGCCGAAATCAAAGGCGACTTTACTATTGATGCGCGTGGTTCCTCTGTCCTTCTGCAACGTGAACAACAATTAGTAGCAGTACAGAATCTTATTCAATTAGCTGGCCAGCCCCCTTACTCATCATTTGCAGAGCATGAATGGTTATTCCGCCAATACGTGAAACTCAACTCGTTTGATGAAGACCAGGCAGTTAAGAGCGAAGAACAAATTAAAGAGGATGCAAATCGAGAGCCGCCTCAAGATCCAATGATTGAGCTAAGACAATATGAGCTTCAGCTCAGAGAAAGGCGTGATCAAGTCGATGCCCAACTTAAAACTTATCAGGTTGACCGGGACTTTGAATCTAAGATGGCTGGAATAGCGGTAGGCAAAGAGTTGAAGTTAGAAACTCTCTACAGTCAGCTGGGAATGGATCAGCAAAAGCTTGATATGGCCGAACGTTGGGAAGGCATAAAAGCTATGAATATTCAGACAGAGCTTGCCATTAAACAGGATCAAGGTAGCGGTATATGAGCATTAATAAACATTCTGATACGTGGGCTACCGTCGAAGAGCACTGCAAGACTCAGATAAAAGATTACACCGAGAAATTAGTTAACCTACCACCTGGTCGTGAAGCAGATGGTCAACAATACCGCGGTTATATCTTTGCCTATCAAGAAATACTCAAACTGGAAGAACCACATAAACCCATTGAAGGGGAAACCCCAAGTCATTACTGAAACCGGCCATTGAGTCGGTTTTTTTATATCCAACCGCCGCTTGTGAAAGCCGCACAGGAGCAAAACCATGGGCACCGAAACAAATAATCTACCAGATGATTCTAACGGAACAGTCGTTGAGGAAGAGTCATTTAACGATGACGAACTGTTTGATCAAGTCGCTGGGGAGTTTGAAGAGGACGATCTAGATAATGATGAGGATGAAAATGCGGGTTCTTTGGAGGAAGAGGGCGATGACACGTCCAAACCACCCGAAGAGCAGCCAACAGCCGATACACCACCAGAAAATGAAGAGCCCGGCATTGAAGAACGTTTGGCCGCTGCTGAACGTGAACGAGATGACTGGAAGCATCGTTATCAGAGTAATGATGGCCGTGTTTCTGCCTTTCAACGTAAGGCAGAAGGCTTCGAGCGTCAATTGCAAGAATTGCAGGACAAACAACCCTCTCAAGCCGAAGCAGATCAAGCAAGTGAAGCCCTGCAAAACGGCAAGTGGGATGAGTTTAAGCAGGACTTCCCTGAAGTAGCTACTTCTGTAGAAGCTTATATCGCAACTCAATTTGGCGACCTTAAAAGTCAGGTTGGCCAACTTCAGCAAACCATTCAACCGATGAAAGAAACCGTACAGTCAGTATCCGATCAGAGAGAAGAAGCCGCGTTAGCCGCTGAACACTCAGATTGGAAAGAAATTGACGGAAGTGCGGATTTTCATACTTGGCTAGGCCAACAACCTAGCACCATTAAAGGAATGTACGGAACCGGAGCCGCAAACGCCGCTTATCTAATTAACTCCTACAAAGTCGTGAAAGGACTCAACACGCCAGCCGAGGGCGGTCATGCCCCCCCCAATGAGCAGGCAGAAACGTTGCGCAAGCAGCGAGAGCAAACACTGGAAACCAGTGAGTTACCAGTAAGCCGAGGCGGACACGCAAACGCTGATTTGGATGATGAAGTCGATTTGTTTGACTCCATCGCTAAAAAGGTCGAGCGACAGCACCACCTCTAATTTCTGTTTCCTTATATAAGGAGTACGCACCATGGCTACTACAACCTATAGTGGCTTGAGCCAGCGTACAACGACCTACGCGGCAATAAAAATGCTGGCTCATGCGGAACCAATCTTGGTTCTATCAAAATACGGGCAATCTAAGCCCTTACCCAAAAACAAGGCGAACAACGTTAAGTTCCGTCGCCCCATTCCATTTGTAATTAGCACAACACCTCTGAGTGAAGGGGTGACACCAACCGCTAAGCAAATGCAGTACGAAGACGTTCAAGCAACCATCGCGCAATACGGTGATGTAGTTGAAATTACGGACGTTGTAGAAGACTTGTCTGAAGACCCAGTATTAAACGATTCTTCAATGTTATGTGGTGAACAGGCCGCAGAAACTATTGAACTTGTAACCTGGGGCGCAATCAAGGCTGGTACCAATGTGTTCTACACCAACGGGGCATCTCGTGCGGTGGTTAACACTACGATATCTACGCCTAAGCAACGAGCCATTACTCGTGCGTTAAAGCGCAACCGAGGTAAGAAAATTACTTCAATGATGGCTTCAAGTGTTCGCTGGGGTACTGAACCTATCGATGCAGCATTTATCGCGTTTTCTCATACGGATATGGAAAGTGATATTCGTGATATGACCGGCTTTGTGCCAATTGAGAAATACGGGTCAATGAAGCCTCTCCCTTTCGAGTGCGGCAAAGTTGAAGATGTACGCTATGTGCTCTCTCCCGTGCTGGATCCCTTCCTAGCAGCAGGTTCACTCACGCTTAACGGTATGACCGCTGACGACGCCACCAACGTAGATGTTTACCCCGTGATTTATATTGCGAAGGAAGCATACGGTGTTATTCCACTGAAAGGAAAAGGTGCTATCAAGCCACACATCATTAACCCAAACACCCCTTCTAAGTCAGATCCTCTAGGCCAGAAAGGGTATGTCGGTTGGAAGTGTTACTTCGTAGCGAAAATTCTTAATGAGCTTTGGATTGCTCGTTTAGAAAGTGGTGCAACAGCGCTTAGTTAATCAATAGTTCTTAACCGAGCACATCATTAAAAGGGCGGCTTTATGTCGCCCTTCCTTTTGGAGTATTACACCGTGACTGAATTTGACATTCATACCGCAAAACCAGCGGAAATTAAAAAGCAACTCGAAGCAAACGGCGTTAAATATGATCCTAAAGCTAATGGGGATGTATTGCGTCGTCAGTTAATGCGTATTCTCGGTATTCCGGTACCAGCAATTGTCGAAAAAGATTCTGAAATGCAGAACGTTCGCAAGGGTGAAAAGAAGCGTATCAAAATCTTAATTCATAAAACTAAAGAAGATAAGCAACCGGTTCCGGTCGCCATTAATGGGTTTACCTGGTTAATCAAGAGAGGGCATGAAGTCGCAGTTCCAATTGAAGTAATAGAAGCCTTGCGCCATGCAATACGAACCGAGTTGGATGAGGAAACAATGGAATATATTGAAGTTCCGTCCTACCCATTTCAGGTACTAGGTGAAGTAAACGTATGAACTTTTTGGCGCTCTGTAAATCATTGAGACAGGAGGCCAGCCTTTCAGGGGCTGGCCCCACCACTGTTGAGTCTACTGTACCAGCTGAAATGCAAAGGGTGATCAACTGGGTTGCGACTTCATGGACTGAGATACAAGAGCAAAGGGATGATTGGCGGTTTTTACGGTTTGCTTTTAGTAAAACCATAACCGCATCCAGTCCAACGATTGCTGTTGCAACGGACTATAAGAAGTTTAAGGAAGATTCTGGGGTAATGACACACCCTAATGGTTCAGTCTCTCAACCTGATTATGTGGATCCCGACACCTTTACTCATGCAAAAAGATTGGGGCACTACCAACCGTCTGGTACGCCTATTATTTTTACTGTACATGATGATGGCATCTTAGAAACTCTGCCTGCACCCGATGGCTCTTATACCTTTGATGGTGACTATTTTCGCACCCCACAAATACTAACTAAAAATATCGATATAGCGTTATTGCCGGTTCAATACCACATGCTCATTGTGTATTTCGGTTTGATGAAGTACGGCGCTTGGGATGAATCACCCAATCATTATGCCCGTGGTGAAACTGAATATGACCGGATTTTTAGGCAAGTAGTACGAACTCAAACTCCTCGTATTACGTTACCAGGGCCGTTGGCATGAAGTTCAACACCAAGCGAGATAAGGCATTTCCTTTCGCTGGTGGGCTAGACCTAGAGTCTGCTGCACTCTCAATGAAGCCCGGTGCGATGATTGCCTGCAAGAATTACGAGTGTAATGTGTTGGGTGGTTATCAACGGGTCGCAGGATTTGAACGATTAGACGGACAGCCATCACCAACTAAAGCAGCTGACCCTACAGCGGCGAGAGCATTAATTCAACCCGTGCCAGGTAGTGGCTCTGTTCTAGGAGTACATATTTTCGAAGGCGATATTTATGCTTTTAGAAATACGGTTGCTGGTAATCAGGCGAAAATGTACAAAGCTACAACGTCCGGTTGGTCAGAAGTTAATACCCCAGCCTTTAACCCAGGTGGTCGTTTCGAAATTGTAAACCATAACTATTACGGAAATAGTGATGGCAATGCCATGTATGGGGTGGACGGTAAAAGCCTTCCTTTTAAGTTCGACGGTTCAACCTTTGAGCAAATCACTCCACCCCAAGATGGTATCTATCCCACTCATATTGTTGCGCATAACTATCACCACTTTTTAGCATACCCTGGTGGCTCATTAATCCATTCCAATATTGGTGACCCATCAACCTATGATGCAGGCATGGGGGGCGCAGGAGCCATTGGTACCGGTGCCGATATTGTCGGTCTTAAAGTCACAGTGGGTGGCGCATTGGCAATATTCATGCGTAACCGTATTTCCTTACTGTATGGCAATGATGCGACTGATTGGCAGAAAAAAGATGTTCGTGCACAAGACGATTTGGCAGGGGCAATACCGCATACCATTCAGTCAATGAATGACCTTTTCTACTTAGATGATCGGGGTATGACCTCACTTCAACATACTGAAGCCTACGGCAACTTTCAGGCCTCTATTTTCAGTGAACAACTAAGCCGCTACATAGCATCCAATAAACACCGATCGATAGGGTCAATCATTTCACGCTCTAAAAACCAGTATCGTCTGGTGATTGATGCTAATGGTAGTTCTGAGATCATCACAGCAACGTTCCGCAATAATAAATTAGCAGGGCTGGGGATATCGTCTTTTGATCCTCTTATTAGCTGTACTGCTGCAAGTGAGCGCTCAGATGGTACTGAAATACTTCTGTTTGGTGCCACTGATGGCTATGTCTATGAAATGGATGTTGGTACCTCGTTTGATGGCGGCGGTATCGAGAGTATCTGCAAATTGGCCTATCACACCTATGGACGTGATTCTCGTCGTCGTACTCGTTTTTTCTACGGAAATATAGGTATTGAAGCCACAAGTAGTTTAACACTCAAAATAAAGCCTGAATTCGATTATGGAAGTACCGACATAGCCAGCCACCCAAACAGAAATAACGAAGTGCTGGGTGGTGGTGCAGCCTGGAACACGAAAAACTGGAATGAATTTCTTTGGTCTGTTCAGACCTACGGTGAAGCACTATTCGATATTGCTGGGGTAGGGCGCAATATGAGCCTCATTATCTACCATAAAGATGCCGTTACCCAGCCCTTCACGTTGAATGACGCCACGATCCATTACGCAACACGAGGATTAAAACGGTGAGTGATTATTTTGCATACAGTGATTCGTTAACTGCAGGTGAACTAGCCCGTGCTGAAGACGTGGCTTCTGAGCTTGAAGCAATAGAGGCCGGTCTTGACCTACTACCAAAACCACGTAATGACGGAACAGGTTTTGAAGACCCGTTTGTTGTTGCAGAAGCGACCCAAGACGATCATGCGGCTAACTGGGGTCAACTTAAAACACTTGAGACAAACGCCGCAGACAGCGCACAACTAGCACAAAGCGAAGCTAGTGACTCAGAAAACAGCGCTGCGGCAGCACTAACTAGCGAGAATAATAGTGCTGATCATGAATCCGCTTGTGCGACAAGTGAAACCAACAGCGCTGATCATGAAAGTAAAGCACAAGAATGGGCAGACAATAACCGAAACGCAGTTATTACCGGTGAAACCAATAAGTTTTCTGCACGTCACTGGGCTGAAGTAGCGCAAGAAACGGTACAAGGGGCAAGAGTCTACAAAGGTGTTCATGATGCATCAACCAGCACTTACCCAACTGATACGCCAGGGGTAGGGCATTATTGGATTATCGTTGTTGCAGGGACGATTGGAGGTACAGCCTATGGCATTAACGATGAAATAATTTATAACGGTAGCTCTTGGGCGAGAGTACCTAATAATAACGCGGTAAACAGTGTTAACGGTCAAACCGATATTGTTGTGCTGGATTACAATGATGTGGGTGCAGCGTCAGCGGGACATGGTCATAGTAATGCCACTGTAGCTGCTGATGGTTTTATGTCTTTGTCTGATAAAACAAAGCTGGACGGGGTTGAGTCTGGGGCTACTGGTGACCTTTCTGCTTCAGAGATTTTAACGTTACTAAAAACCGTGGACGGGGCTGGTAGTGGTTTAGATGCTGACAAGATTGATGGATATACCTCGTCAAGCTTGCAAAAAGTTAGCGATAGCATTGATAGCAGTAGAATAATCAACGTTCCGTCCACATGGACTATTGACACCAATACCTGGCGACCTGCCTCTGACTCCGTGACAAGTACAAGTTCATCTACGTCGGCCTCCTCTAAAGCTGCTAAAACAGCTTACGATAGAGGAAGTGCAGGAGTATCCGCAGCGGCTGCAGCTCAAGCTACTGCGGATAGTAAGCTGTCTTCGGTTCCAACAAATCTTGGAGGGGTTGGTACTTATGCCTACCTTGCCACATCTTCAAATAACACAGCAATTATCCAAGGTGCTACTTATGCCGGCTCATCACTAGATTATGCAGGCAATACAAACGGCATTGTGCAGAAGACTACAAGTTCACCAACAGGTACGTGGAGGGCGATGGGCTACTGTCCTGCGGTATCGATCTATCCAAGTAGTACTCTTTTTGTGAGAATTTCGTAATGGAATATTTTGATGTTAATAACCGCCATTGGGCGGTTTTTTATACCTGGAGGTAACCGATGGCAACCTATACAGCGCAACCCGTAGGCGAACCGTTGCCATATAAAAAGAAGAAAAACATTCTTGGCAGTACCACTATGCAGCAAACGGACACTGATCCTAATTCTTATACACCTGCATTGGGTACCGCAGAGAGGGCGACTAGTACCGGTTATGATGCAGCCCAAGGCACCGCTGCTAATTACGATGCCAGTAATTACAGCGCCGATACCAGAGATGTAAAATCCGAAGCAACGGTAGAAGGGCGCTTAGGAAATATCCTTAATTCTGAAAGTCCGTTAATGAAGCAAGCAGAAACCACCGGTTTACAGCTTGCTAATAAACGAGGTGTGCTTAATTCATCAATGGCTATTGGCGCCGCGCAAGGAGAGATGATTAAGAGTGCCTTACCCATTGCCTCGCAAGATGCATCAACGCTTGATTTGCGTGACCGAGTGAATATGGATGCGACTAATCAAGAGCGACAATTCAATACTTCGGCTGATAACGTAGAAGGCCAATTTAACGCGACCAATGATCAACAGATGGAGCTCACCAACACAGACGCTACTAATCGGGCCAGTGAGTTCGGAGCCAACGCACAGAACAATGTAAGTCAGTTTAATGCTGCGCAAGAGAACCAGATAACCAGTGATAATGTAAATGCGATTAACCGGTCAGCAGAGTTCAATATAGGAACTATTCAGCAGGAGAGATTACAGCGCTACCAACAAGACCACGAAGTGGTTATGGCAAAACTGGATGACGCTAGTAAGCAAGCCCTGGTTGAGCTGGAAATGGATTATAAACAGATTATTTCACAAGAGAAAAATTCAACAGATGCGTACTTGCAAGCAATGAGCGCTATGTCTCAAGCTTTGAGTAATGGTGAGCTAAGTGCTGAGCAACAACAACGAGCAGTATCTGAAATTACCAGTCAGTTATCGGCATTCTTAAGCTTTAATCAGCAATTGACGGGAATTGAGGGGGTAGTACCTAACTCCACACAACAAACCAATCAATCGATTCAAGATTCAATGACGCAAGCACTAGAGGACTATTACAAAAACAACCCTGTACCCACCGGCTCAGACATTATAAGTGGCGGTGGTTCCGGTTTTACTGGCAGTCTGAAAGACATAATAAACGGTCTAAATTAGTAGGGGGTTCATATGGGCTTTTCACTTAAAAAAGCATTTAAGAAAGTAGTGAAGATCCATAAAAAGGTCTTCAAGGCGGTTTTTGTTACCCCCTATAAAAAGCTATGGGAAAAGAAGTGGGTCAGAATGGCTGCGATGGTCGGTGCCGTTGTTGTGGGAGGTATGGCTCTCACGGGCACAGGCTTATTTGCCCAAGGAGGTTTGTTAGCAAGTAATGCTACTGCCGGAGCAGCTACCACCGCTACAGGTCTTGAGGCTGGTGGCACCGCAGCTATAACTGGGGGAAGTGCGGGGGCTGAATTAGGAACAGCGGCAATAGCTACAGAAGGTGCAACCACAGCGGGAATAAATTCGGCTGTGACCGGGGAAGCCTTAACAGGTGGTAATATTTTGGGTTCCGGTACCGGAGTTGCCGCCACAGAAACCGCCGGACTTAATACCGCGCTTACGGGTGAATTAGTAGGAAGCGTACCAGCCGCAATAACACCACCCGCAACAGAGGGTGTTGTGGGTGGCATATTAGGTGCAACGGCCAAGTACCCCGCCGCAACGATTGTGGGCGGTATGGCATTAAGTGGTGCAATGCAGAGTCACGCAGCAGAACAAGCGCGTAAAGACGAAGAAAAGCGCTTAGAAAAGGAACGTAACCGTCGTACTGCCTATGGAGTTAGTTACGATGGCAACAGTGATGTGCAACTTAACAGTGGGCAAAAGTTACAAGAAATGAATGATGCCTACTTTGCTAATAAACAAGCTAATATTCTAGGTCAGAATCAACCTCTAGCTGACCGCTCATCGGTTCCCGCAGCGGCTCCACCACCGCCTTCTCGTAAACGAATTGCCTTTAATCCACAAACTAAACAATGGGAAGAGGTGGCCTAATGGAACCGCAAAACGAGCAGTCACAAAACGTTGAAGAAATCCAAGCTAACCCTGAAGAACAAAAGTTATATGAAGATTTTGTACGTCTTGCTATTGGTGATGCGGCTAAAGACCGTAACAAATTTAAGGCGCTTATGGATGCGATCAAAGCTAGTGCCAAAAACCTTGAAGATGGTTTGGCACGACTGGCGTTAAGCCTCTATGACAATGCTGAAAAGCAGTTAGGCCCAGTGCAAGACGACGACCTCACTGAAGCTATAGCCGAGGCCATCATTGAGCAGTTAATAGATTACGCGGTGAAGTTGGGGATCGTGGATCAGCACCGTATAAATACCGATGTAGCCAACTCAATCTATATCCGCATGGCTAAATTGTGGATGGAACAAAACCCCGACCGTGCCGATCCTGAAGATCTGCAATACCTCGAACAAGCAAAAGGAGCACGTCAAAATGGCTAGTTCTTATGTTACTGGTGCAGCAAAAGGGGTGGGGGATGCGTTCGGCATTCTCGGCAAGCAAGGGCTTGATCATCATTACGAAACTATACGCCTTAATACTATTCAACAGTTGGGGCTTGAGCGCGATCAGAAACGTTTTGACCATCAGGATGACCTACAGCGTAGACGTATAGCGAGCACTGAAACCGAAGGGACGTTAAACCGTGCGTCAAATGAAAGCTTGGTAGGTAAACGTTCCCAGGCTCGCAAAAGTGAAATGGATCATGCCAATACTATTGCCCAAGAGAGTAAGCCTAACTACACCGATGTAACCGACGCTAAAGGTAATATTCTTGGTCAGCGTGAAAGCGGGACTAACCAGTATATTCCTGTGAACAAAAGCGCTACATCGAAACTCAGTGGGCAAGCTACTGCGCAACTCAAGATCTACAAGGAGGAGATTAACCGGCTTGATGATCAAATTTTTAATGAAACTGACCCAGTCAAGAAAAAAACCCTCGAAATAAAACGAAAGAAAGCTATCAAGGCACAAAATGACTTGGCTGGTATCGCGCCGGCAGCATTGACCGATAGACAGGCTTTAGCCTTGGCTCAAAAAGTTGAAAGTCAGGATGAAGTAGAAGGCGTCGTTCAGGAAATAACGGAAAAGTACGGGGAAGAGTCAGGCAATAAAGCCCGTGCCGCCCTTGAAAAACGCTTTGCGACTGATACGGCGACCCCTGAAACGACAGCTGAACCAACACCACTACAAGAAGATGCTGTTCAGCCTTTGCTTGACCTTGATCGAGTGAAAAGCGGTGGTGATGATGAATTGACCCAGCAGCTCACAGAACGACAAAAACCTAGTGGTCTAGCCAATATCTTGGGGGCAATTGTTAACCCTGATGCTTCTAATCCTGAAACCGCTGATATGTTGCAGGATCACGAAAAGAGCGGGGCGACGGTAGCGATTAACCGTTTCTTTATGAAACTACAACGCAGTACGCCAAGTGCCACCGAAGTACGGCAAGTACTGCCCTTCCTTGAGCAAATGAACCCTGAAGAAAAACAAAAGGTTTTATCATTAGCTAACGGCTATAACCTCAGTCAATAACCGAGAATTGCTATGTCCAAATATTTAGATTATCTCGATGAAATAGAGTTTGCCAGCGATGATGAACTGGACGCCATCATAGCCGGTAAACCCTTGCCCAAAAAAGGTAATGACGACTGGCAAATTACCAAAGGACTCAAGGCGGGCGTTGATCAGGTGCAAGGATTGGGCGGTGGTCTGGTTGCCGTTGCAGGGGATCTAATCGGCAGTGAGAGCCTTGAAAAAGCCGGACTCGATATTTATAAGAAGAACATGGATGAAGCCCAGAAAAATGCGGGAAATATGACCGAGTTTACTAAGTTAAAGGACGATTTGACCCCCGAAAATGCCTTTGATTATTTGATGTATACCACGGGCAACGTTATACCCACGATTGTAACGGCTGCTTTAGGTGGTGGTGTGGGTGGCGCGGTGGCTAAAACCGTAGCGAAAAAGGCCGTGGCCAAACAGATTAAACGTAAGGCAGCGGAACACGTCGCTAAAGGCGTAGCCCTCAAAGAAGCCGAAAAGCAAGCCGCTAAAGAAGTTGTAGGAAAGTATGTTACATATGGAGCAGCAACGGCCAGCATAGGCATGGAAACCGGCAGTATTGCCGGAGACCTAGATGAGCAAACCGGCGATGTTCACGGGGGCACCGCTTTAGCCTTTGGTACGGTTGCAGGTATTATTGATGTATTGCCCGTTGCTCATGTGATGCGCCGTTTGGGTGTAGGTAAGCCGTTTAAAGATCAGGTCGTTAAAAGCATATCGAGAGAAACACTTAAGGTCGCCATGATGGAAGGCGGCACAGAAGCCGTTCAGACAGTTATTGAACGTGCCGCCGTTAAGTGGGTGGATGACAATAAAGATATTTTTACCCCTGAAGGACTGGACGAAATAGTCAACGCAACCGCCGCTGGTTTTATTGGAGGTGGTGTTATGGGTGCGCCTTCAGCCGCTATTAACAAGCTGTCTAACCCTCAACCTAAAGATGATAAAACGGATGATGATCAGCACGTAGATAAAGTAGATCAGGTCTTAGAGCAGACAGTTAATGAAACTCCAGAAAAACCCAACCCCAAGTATGTTGACGTAGATAAACTGTTTGATCGTTACAATATTCCTCATGCTGTACCAGCTCAACCAGAACAAGCCCCCGTTAATCCTGCCGATGACAAAGTATTTGATCGTTACCACATTGACCCATATTTACCTGAAGGGTTACCTGGTGAAATTAATGCAGACGGCATGCAAACACAGCCACAATCTCCTTTACCTGAAACAGCAATTAATCAAGGCCCAGAGCCTCACGCAGAGGTGGCTAATGGTGGTGAATTAAGCCTTGCCGCACATCCTTTTGCTAATCCTCAAGCAACTAGACCTTTTAAGCCAACAGTAGTCGAAACGCTAAATCAGGCACGAGAAGCTGTTGCGGCTCAAGGTGGTTCAGTATTGGATCAGGCGGAAGCAGGTGCGCAAGTGTTGGCGTCAAAGGCGGCAGAGGCGAAACTACAGCAACCAACCGAGAACGATGTAGCTACTCGAAAAGCACGTTTAGCGGCTGAGATGACCGCTTTAAAAATACAGCCTAAGAACGACGCAGAGTCTCAAGCGTTTGAGCAGATTAATGATTCCATCGAAGCCGAGGCGCAAAAGCAACAAGAACAACTTCAGGCTAGCACCATTGATGGCCACAGCTTGGTTGAAAAAGGAACTGAGGCGATAGACGAACAGGTAAGCACCAAACTATTACCTCAAACAGAAATCCCAAAGGAAACAACCAAACAGCCAGAAATTACCCCTTCTGACGCTATTGAAACAACCGTTGCACCAGAGTCCAAAGTTGATCAGCAAAAAATTCTGAAAGAGCGCTTATTGTTGCGTGAACGGCTGAATGGACTTAGAGGAACTGACGTACAGGCGTTAAAGAGAGCAGACCACAAGCAATATGTATCTGTTCTAAAAAGCATGGTACGCAAGTTGTTTCCTAAAGGGGCTGATATTCAGTACCGAACAGATCAAGGCGTCTATGATTACGAACACCTGCTTACAGACCAGGTGCGCAAGGATTACCTTCATACATTGCCCGAAACCTTAAAGCGCCATCATATTAAACTTGAGTTTCGTAATGGCGATGTAAATAAAGTGATTGCCATCAAGAAGTATTTTGATGTTGATACACTTAAAGATATTTGGGACATCGTAGTACTTCATGAAAATGAAATAAGGACAAAGATTGCGCGGAAAGGGGCAAAAGGTAGGGGATATGTAGAGTCTCAAATGATGAGGGCAGGCAAGTCAGTACCGGCTTCTGCCATAGATAAGGAAGATAACACGGATACTCGCCTTCCAAATCCTGATACCAATAGTATAAAACCTGATCAAATTGAAAACAATCCCCCACCGTTACCGGAAAGCAATCTAACTGAACAAGCGCCCTCAACTGAGGGCGTTTCTGTTTCTGAGGAAGCAACAGGTAACACCCCGGGCAAACTACCTACAAAGAAACCTGAAGGAAAAATATTTTCTACCGAGAAGGAAGCCAAACTTTCCCGTCAATTCAAAGAAAATCCTAATTCCGAAGTTGTAGCGGTAGACGAAGGTTTTGAAGTTAAGAAAGGTTTTAAGCCACTCTCTGAGATCAAAATTATTGATGAAGTGAAAGTCGCTGAAACCGGTGAAACAGTCACTATCGAAGAATCTGCTGAAGTAATTTGGCGACGAATGAAAAAGCGGTTCGATACGCTCACCAAACTTAAGGAGTGTATTAGCTCATGAAACAACTTACGCAAGCTGACCTTGAGGAACGTATTAACTCTGGCGCAAAAGCCTATGTTGCGCCTAACCATAAACAACTTAAAAAAGCGGACGCTTTGGATTCTTTGGCTAAGAACTTGGCACGTATTGCTCAAGGAATTCGCCAGGATAATCAATCGCAAGGCGATACTCTCTCGCAACAGATGCAGCAGTCCAGTGAGTTGATGCAGAGCCTTCTCAATCAACTTATCGGTCTAATGATTACTGAAAAACCAAAATCCAGTTACAGATTCTCGATCAAACGAGATAAGCGCGGTCTTATCCAATCCGTTGAAGCAACACCACTTAAAGGGGCTTAATCATGGTTGCTACCGTAATTGTCAATGAAAAAAATGGAGCCGGTGAAACGGCAACCGATAAAACAAGCGGAGTCGTTCGCTATAAGAACGCCGATGATGCCAACGTGGACGCAAACGATCCAATGGTTGTGCCTGGAGCCGGATCAGATTTTAGTTTTGATAAGTGGCTACGGTTGAACATTTCCGTTGCCCCCGACACGCAAATTGAAAATCTCAAAGCCTATACCGATGGCGCTAATGGCTTTGGTACAGGGGTACTTGCGTGGTACAAAACAATTGGTACTTTCTCCACCCCTTCAGCCCCTGCTAACGCCACAGGTTATACGGATATCTTTACTAAAACGAGTGGTTCACCGATTGATATGGACGCCATTAATACTGGCCCCTTTTCATCTACTGGGGATATTGGCGATTACCTTATTACCATGCTGGAAGTAGCAAGCACTGCCACACAAGGCGCGTTAACTGGCGAAACTCTGACATTCAGCTATGACGAATCCTAAAATAGAAACCCCGTTTGCTTCTGATCCCTTCGACTACAAACTTTCACAAGATCCTGATGGCACCCGCCACGGAATCAATCCCCGCAACTCCTTAACAATATTGCCTGATGGCGAAACAAGGCTGTTTCAACGTCGGGCAATTAAAGGCGTGGGCGGGGAAAACGTGACCTTTGATAGTTGCTTGGTTGGTGAGTTAAACGGGGTGCGCGTGTACGTCAAAGATAACTCTATCGTCTTAACTACTCAGGATCTAATGTTGTAATGGCTTTAACCCTAAACGGCAGCAATCAACGCGCTTACCGCTCATATTCCCGCACTCTCGCCAGCGCAACAACACTTGCGTGTCGCTTCAAGGTACCTGACCCGTTACTGAATTCGAATGATGTCATTTTTGGATTTTACGACGACACCCAAACGAGTACATTTTTACGAATCGTGCTAAAAAGCGCCAACCAAGCACAGGGTATGGTTCGCACCGCAGCGGGTGCAATTACTGCCGCTTCAACCACCACACTAACCGCTGGTAGCTGGTATAGCGCTGTAGTCACACATGACGGTGCCGGTAATGTTGCATTCTTCCTTGATGGAGAAACTAAGAAAACTGGATCTGGAACACCCACTGGTGGCGTGACATTAAATACGGTTGTGGCTGGTGCGGGTAAGTCTTCGTCTGGATTCTCTGAGCACTGGGGAGGCTCACTAGCCTATGGGGGCGTATGGAGCCGTGTTTTAAATGATACAGAGTGTGGCGATCTCGCGAATGGCACCTCAAAACCCACGGATATTACAAGTGGTTTAGTTGATGCGTGGGACTTAATTGCAGACGGAAACACCGATGCATCGGGCACCAATCTTACTTTAGATAATACCCCTACTTTTGATGCTGAAGACCCTTTAGGCGGCACAACCTACGAAAACGAACGCCACCCGCCCACGGCTATTGATACGAATACCAATTGGGCCAACACCTTAACCGCTATTGATGAAGACCCAGATTCGAGTGGCACGGACTGGTTAGCCTCTCCCGATCAAAATACTAACTGTGATATGAAGGTGTCTTTTGCGACTCCTTCAGCCGCACTTGAACCAGGGGCCGACAAACAGGAATTTAGGGTACAGGCTAAACAGTATCGTTCCGCGTCCGGCACTCCATCTATTCGTATAGAATTATGGGAAAACGGATCATTAGTTAGAGCAGGCACTGCTACCGATGTAACCAGTACCACCGAACAAGTATTTTCGTTCACATGGAATGTTAGCGAACTAACCACTTCAAGCGGGGCCAATGTCGAATGTAAGGTGTTCGGCATTAAATCAGGGGGAAGCCCTTCAGCACGAAATGCAGTTGATTTAGGAGCCATTGAATGGAATGCCTCAATTGAATCGGAGGGTGTTACCACCTATACCAAAACTACATCTCTTAATGCGATCCTGAAAAAACAAGACATATTGCGCACGGCCACCCTGAACGCGGTACTAAAAAAGCAAGACCTCACCTTATCGGCCACCCTGAATTCATTACTACAAAAGCAGGGCTTAACTGCTGATAGTAGCCTAGATGCGCTACTGAAAAAAACCGATAGCCTTACCAGCGACCTTGATTCAATCTTGTTAAAGACTGGTATTACTAAAGCACTAACCTTGGATGCGGTATTACAGCAACAAGGCTTAAGTCTTAGCAGTACCATTGATGCCTTACTGAAGAAAAACGACGTACCCATTACCGCTAATATTGATGCGGTATTGAAGAAACAAGGGATCACACTCAGCACAACCTTTGAAGCATTACTTCAAAAGACCTTAACCAGTTCAGCTTCACTTGATGCGATCTTGGTGGTTATCTCAGAATCCACAATAAATACTTCACTTGATGCGGTCTTACAGAAAGTAATTAACGTCACTACTAGCCTAGATGCCACCTTACAGAAACAGGGTATTACCACCTCCACCACACTGAACAGTATTTTGCAAAAAACACTGTCAGGCAGTGCTACTGTTGATGCCTTATTACAGAAAAATATTGACCTGTCAGCGGTAATGAATGCGATCTTGAAAAAGACCATAGGACAAACCGCTACCTTGGATGCTGTATTAGTGCAGGTCGGCACTAATACCATGAGCGCCACCATTGACTCAATTCTACGAAAAACCCTTTCAATCAGCACCGCCGTAGACGCCATATTACAGCGTCAGGGGCTAAGTTTTTATAGCAACCTAGATGCCTTACTTAAGAAACAATTAAGTGCCACGGCTACTTTGGATGCGATATTAATAGCTGTTGGTGCGGTCACCGTCTCTATTGATTCTTTACTTAAAAAGGTTGGTGTCACTACCTCGGTTTCGTTTGATGCAGTTTTAATAACTAATGATGGAGATTCAGGTGGAGGCGGTGCCCGAGTTGTTACTAGATCTAGTAGCCGAGACAGTCTTATTGATACCAGTAAGCATATTAAACGCCTTCACCGTGAAGATGAAGAGGTTCTAGCGGTAATAATGGCCGCAATGGAGATTTTGCAATGAGTTCATTAACCAGTTGTATTAAGAAGGCCGGTAAAGCACTTTCACCGCAAGATATTACCCAACTTAAACAATCTCTACAGGATTATATGGATGAAGGGTTAAGTCGTGAGTCGGCTTCGATTAAAGCTGTAGATGATTTATTAGGTGAGTGGATCCAAGAGCAGCAAAGCTTTTTTACTCGAGTAAATGAGTTAGGTGGTCAATTGCCCGATCTGCCCAAAAAAAACAGTAATGAGAAGTTTCAAGATTTTGGTGCGGAAATTGGGGGGGCGCGTAAAGATCTTTCCACTAAAGGGCGGAAAAAAGGGGCTAAAATTGAGCATCCAGAATACGAAGGTAAACCTGGTTACTACCGTCAATACTATGTTGCCGAAGCAGTTAAAATGCCCGGGCGCATTTATGAAGAGGGTGAGTTTGAAGGGGGGTGGAGTCTATGGAAAAAAGCCAAGGGCAAGGCATCTCCTTTTAATCAGGATAAGCGAGTAGCGGATAAGTTCAAAACAGAAGACGAAGCGTGGTTAGCTGTACCTATTGCCGAAGTATCAGTTAAGCATCGTGTTGGGCGTAAATCAGACACTGAGTTCTATATCTACCGCAACGTTGCTAAAGGGAAATATCCTGTTATGAAAGACGGCTTTAAAAGTCGTGAAGAAGCGATGCAGTATATGATTACTCATGCTGACGAACTTATTAAAAGCGGAAAGGCATTAGGTGAGGGAATCCGACCTAATCTAGATAAGGTTGAACGTACCGGTACCGAACACCGTAAAGGTAATGTATCACCCAAAAACTTCGAAGATACTTTTGGGTTTTATGGCGGACAGTTTGGCATTTGGAATAATAATGATGATCGTCAGGCTGATTTGAACTTTGCCTATGATGCCTTTATGGATTTAGCTGAAGTATTGAACGTCTCACCTAAATCACTATCACTTAATGGAGAGCTAGCAATTGCCTTCGGTGCCAGAGGGAAAGGCTTAACAGGAGCCAAAGCACACTATGAACGTGATTTTGGCGTAATCAACCTTACTAAAATAAATGGGGCTGGTTCATTAGCGCATGAATGGTTTCATGCCTTTGATCACTATTTAGGTCGTCAATCGGGGCAAACCGCAGCGGAGCGCACAGGTGAAGGTAAAGACGCTAAGTTTGAAACTCAAGGTCGTGACCGTGACTTTGTGTCTCATGGGTTCTCTTACAACACCAAAACCCGAAAAGAGTTGCAAGAAGCGTTTACCAAAGTAGTTAAAACGGCAATGCAAGCTACAGAAGACTATTTCGAAGATACTACCCGCTACAGCAAGGTAACGGAAAAGCAGATTGATAATGTTGAGCATGATATTGCTGATGTAGCCAATGCGCTTGAGAAATCTTATGAAAATGACTCCTATGTTAAGCGCCACAAGAAGCCTGCAAGCAAAAAACAAATCTCTGAATATGCTCGCTTAACTAAGCCAATTCGTGACGCAATGAAGAATCGCAAGCCTATAAGTCTAGAGAGTCGTACTGTTGCCGGTAGGTCTCGGTACGGAAATTTTCGCTATACAAATGATGATATCGAAGCTATTTCAGTTCTTTATAAAAAGGTACGTGGTCGTACCGGTTTTACCAGTGAGCGGAAAGGTATTCTTGATAAATTTATTAACAGTCTTCGCCGTTATAATGAGGCATTGCATAAGCTACAAGAAGGTGAAGATCAGGTTACTAAAAAACGTACTGTGCCGACTAACTTTCGCTCAGAAGCGACGAACTTAGATCTTTACCGAGTGGCTGATTACTGGGGAACCAACCACGAGATGATGGCTCGTGCATTTGAATCATATGTAGTTGATCAAGTTGAACTGGGAAAACATCGCAGTGATTACCTCGTGTATGGCGCGGATAATAGTTACTACGCCGCTTACAACGTAAAACCTTATCCTGAAGGGGATGAACGTCAGCGTATCAACCATGCATTGACGGATTTTTTTAAGGTGGTTGAAGAAAAGACAACAGAAAAAGGGCAAGCATTATTTCTCCGAAACTCTGATAAAAAAACAACCTCTACTCGTAGTCGCCCATCCATCACTAGGAAACAAGCAGATAAAGCTATCCATGAAATTACTGATCAATGGCGCGGGGCTGACCGGTATAACGAAGTAAGTTTAGTTGAGACTTACAATGACCTTCCTGCCGAAATAAAAGAAACCGCAAAGGAGCAGGGCGCTGAAGGTAAAATAGATGGTGTATTCCATAAGGGTACTATTTACATTGTTTTGGATAAGGTGCAATCCACTACCGATGTAGAGCGTGTGTTATTCCATGAAGCTTATGGTCATTATGGTTTGCGTAAACTGTTCGGTAAAGATGTAAGCGCCACTATGAATGCTTTATTTTTCGCCATAGGTGGAAATAGTGGATTAAATCGCATAGCTCAAAAACACCACATTGATTTGAGTGAGTACCAGAATAACCTTATAGGAATGAGTGAGTTTCAGCGAAGCTCGTTAATGATGGAGGAATTACTGGCTCATATTGCCCAAGAAAATAAACCCGACATTAAAACCAAACTAAAAACCTTGCTCGGTGCTATCAAAAATTGGTTTCGGGAGCGTGGTTTTAAAGGTCTGGCCAAGATGGGTGATAGTGATTTGTTCTACCTGTTGAAGAAATCTAAAGAGTCGGTGATAAAAGGTAAGGGGGGTAAGTCTGGTGATACACGGTTTGTTATACCTTCCGAAAAGATTAAGGCTCCCAATAAAGAAGTAAAAGCCAAATTTTCACGTACAGCGCATCACCCTACAGAGGCTTTTAACGACCTAGATCAAGATCAAATTAACTTCTATAAAAAGATTGGGCCTAGATCGATCCCGCAACGCATATCAGACCGTATCAATGAAGTACGTGATCGAATTGGTTTGAAGGTAAGACAAGGCATGGTTGATAGCTTTGCAGCATTTAAAGTGGTGGACGAAAGAGCTAGAGGGGATCTTGTCGTTGAAGAAGATACCGCTAATAGTTCGTGGGTGTTAGCGAGGATGAGTCGTGCTGCTGGAGGTGCTATAAACGCCTTAATCGGTCATGGTCGTATCTCAATGCAAGGAGGGGTGATAGACGTTGACCCATCCACAGAAAGCCTAGTTGATATTCTGAAAAAGTTAGGTGGTAGTGCGGAGGTGGAGCGGTTTATGGGGTGGGTGGCAGCTAATCGAGCCAATTCACTAAAAGCGCAAGACAAAGAGAATTTATTTACCCAGACTGAAATATCCGCTGGGCAGAGAGCAAATCAAGGTCGGTTATCCGATGGACGCAACCGCGCCACCATCTACAATACCGTTTTCCAAGAATTTCAAGTTATACAAGATGATGTGCTTGGGATTGCTGAGCAGGCCGGTATTATTTCGGATGAAACTCGTAATATGTGGAAGGATGAATTTTACGTACCGTTTTACCGAGTAATGGACGATAGTGATGTTAGCGGGCCGCATACTGTAGGTGGGGGGCTGTCTCGCCAGCAAGCCTATAAGAAGCTTAAAGGTGGGAAACAAAACCTGAATGACCTGCTTGAAAACACCTTAATGAATTTTGAGCATCTAATTAGTGCCTCACTTAAAAATCAAGCAGCAGCAAAAGCAATTGAAAATGCTGAAATGGTCAATATTGCAGTGGAAACAATCGAAACCCAGCGTGATAAAAATGCTAGTACTTTCATCCTGAAGGATGGCGTTAAAACATGGTATGACATTGCTGACCCTATGGTCTTTGCCGCATTAACCGCAATGGGTAGTACTGGCATGAATGGAACCGCTATGAAAGTTATGCGGTCATTTAAGCGTGTGTTTACTAACTTTATAACAGCATCGCCGCAATTTATGGCCGCTAACTTAATTAGGGACTCTTTTCAGTCGGTAGCATTGGCTGATATGAAGAAGAACCCTATAGCTAATGTAATTAAAGGTATCAATCAGTACGGGGTGTTTGATAAGCAGAAGGCGGCTAGAGCTCACCTACAAGCCACAGGAGGTGCGTTTAGTTTTGGTCATGTGTACGGTGAAGACTCAGACAGCATTAAGATGGAATTGAATAGAATGCTACGTAACGGCAGCATTATTCAAGATGGTCACGATGTGCTGACCCTACTAAAGAAAGGTTGGGATGCATATCATGGAGTCAGTGATAGCCTTGAAAATGCTAACCGAGCAGCTGTCTATGACAAGGCACTTGAAGACGGTAAAACTAAGCTACAAGCTGCGTTTGTTGCTAGAGATTTAATGGACTTTAGTTCACAAGGTAACTGGACTGCAATGCGATTCCTGATCTCGGTGGTACCATTCCTGAATGCTCGTTTACAAGGTTTAGATAAAATATACCGCTCTGGAATTAAACCTGGAACGTCTGTTATTCGTTCGATGTTTCCTGGTGCAAACCCAGCAACGGATACTGATAAAAAAGCAGCGGCGAGGTTTGGATCTGTAGCGGGTGCGTTGGCACTGGCTACGATGGCGCTATACATGGGTAACAAGGATGACGAAGAATACAAGAAGCTAGAGGACTGGCAAAAAGACACTTATTGGTTTATTAAAATTGGCGGCAATGGTTTCTTTATTCCCAAGCCATTTGAAGTTGGAGCTATTGCCACGCTAGCAGAACGTAGCTTGCAACAAATGGTTGATGATAAGGCAACCGGGACACTATTTGCAGAGCGTATCGGTCACATGCTGCTGGATACCTTCAGTTTCAATCCTACACCGCAACTATTCAGCCCTGTCATTGATGTATATGCAAACAAAGATAGCTTTACGGGGCGGCAGATTGAAAGTATGGGGCAGAAGCGTTTTAGCCCATCCCTTCGAGTGAGAAGCAATACCAGCAGAATAGCTAAAGGAATTTCAGCATTAACGGAAAATACTGCGGGGGCTATTTTTGGTAAAGACTCTAGCCTGGTGTTCAGCCCAGTTCAGATTGACTACTTAATTGGAGGATATCTGGGGTGGGTAGGAGAATCAACTGTCGCCTCTGTTGATGTAATGGCTAGTACTATGAGCGGTGATGAGCGTCCTGCAAAAGCATGGAGTGAATACCAACCTTTTAGACGGTTCTATAAAGATTTGTCGTTACCAGGGTATACAAAATACCAAACAGCTTTCTATGACAATCTAAAAGAAATAGGTCGTATTCATCTGGATATTAAGCGATACCGTGAGTTGGGTGAGATAGAAAAGGCACAGCAATTGTTTGTTGAGAACAAGGATAAGTTAAGGTACAGACAATTAATGAATAGGATTCAACGGAAATTAACCAAACTCAATAACCAGGCTAAGATGGTGCGTAAGTCAAATGACAGTAGTGACGCAAAACGACGACGGCTAGATATGATTCAGGCTCAGAAAAACCGGCTCACCGAAAATATAGCAAAAAGAATAGAGTAGAATATATTACCCTAGAATGGCACCTACAAATCCACCCATTACTACTAAAAATACCGGCATCGCAGCGGCTAAAACAATAACCGTTGTCCAGTTCTGGTTTTTTCGCTGAAAAACCCCACCGTTCATTACAATCATTGCGGATATAAATATTAGGAATACGCCGGTGGCAATAATACCTGTCCAGTCCATAAGCTCTCCTATCTTATTTCTTCGCTTGTTCTATCTGTGTGATGACCTTGAAATAGATGTTTCATAGCCTTCTCCTCAAATTATTAAGAAAGGGTATTAAGTTTAGCCCAAAATTTGAAAAATAGAAGGGACTCAAAAGTACTATGGAGTAATGCCGTTAAATGGTTTGGAAAAGGGAGTTACTAGCCCCGCATATTTCAGCGGGGCATTTTATTTACGGTGCGACACTACAATCGGATTGATATAGATTTAAGTTTGAATCGATCACGTTAGTGCATTTCATTTCGGATGTATCGAATGCAAATGTAATAATAAAACCCCCGTCTACAGCTGAGTTTCCTACTTTAATATTAGTGTCTAATAGGTTGATAGATCCATCAATATGAGAGTTGGTAATGATGGCACTCCCTTCGCTGATATCTACTTCTCCATAAATTCTTGAGTTGGTTGCTTTTAATCCTGCGTATGATAAGTGAGCGGATCCTGCTATTGAATTTGATAATTCCAGAAATGCAGTTTCATCTATAATTATTTCCCCTATTGAGCTAAAGCTGACATAAAGGCTACTTTCATAACCTATTAAAGTTTCAATTTCACTTTTAGCAATTCGTGCAAGAGAGGATATACCAAGAATAAACTTTTTAGCTTTGATGTTAGAAATGAATAGGTTACTGTCTTCCTCTGCTTTTATTTGACCATCCACTGTTAGGTTTCTTAGTTCAAATATACGATAGTCACTACTATATACTCCACCAATAATTGTTGATCCTATTCCAGCACCCACTATCGTAAACGGGCGATTTGGGAAGTTGGAATTCTTAATATCAAATCCTGCAAAAACTCCTGGCCCCACAAAAACAGTGCATTGATTAGCTGTATCGGGGCACCAAGTATCTCCTTCAGCATCTACGGCTTTTTGAATAGTGTTAAAATCTCCAGGTACATTTACATGTGTTCCTGTAGGTTCTCCTGGGGGAGGGGGAGGTTCACTAGATGTAACAACCTCCAGAGTTGCCGGTTTTCCGCCTTCCTTGGTATAGAACTTAGCGCTCGCATCAGACGTAAATAGCGCAACGCCATAATTAACCAGCCCCCCATCAACCCATCCTTGAACGATGTCAGTAATATCTATGCTGAATGTTGTGCTTTCTAAGCCTTGGGGAAGATTTACGGTCACGGTAGGGGAGCCAAAATTAGGTTGGTTATCGAAGGTAATTGTATCTTCAGACCAATTCCCATTGATTACACTAACGTCCATGACTCCATCACCATATACTTTGTCCACACTCAGAGTTAGTACAGCAGACTGGATATTGCTACCGGTAAGGCTAGATACATCAAATTCAACAAAGCTAGTCCTTGGGTAAGTGTGGCGCACCCTCATTATGTTGTAGTCTCCAAAGTTACTCGATGTTTTTAAGCTTTGACCCGTCGTATAGCTATCTTGTGTCACAGAGAAGGTAACAGCTTCAAGATTAGTAGAATGTATTATGAGTAGTAATATAGGGATGATAATTGACACACGAACACTAAACATTTTCATAGCGTTCACCATTTTATTTGATTTTGGTTGGTTAATAGGAGGACGTTGCTTCAGTCCGGTGGCATAAGACTAGTTCAATAACCTTGCATAATGAAGGGACTAAAAAGTACTTAGCTAGACGTAATAAGCATGAAGAAAGAAGTTTAAAAACGAATTGATTATTTAGGGGAGGGGGAGTGGCCCAGGTTTCCCGCCTGGTCGGCCACCACTTACGGCAGGTGACGCAGCAACTAGGCATCCATACGGCAGAAGCACTTATCCATAAGCTTTCCATTTCTGCGAGTTGCTGAGGCGTATTATAAGTATCTGAATTCTGATGTATGTAGGATATTGCCCTTGATGCTTGTGAGAGATATCTTACAGGGATTGTTAAGTATTTATAGATTCAGCTAGTATTTCTGCTTCTCTAGTGAGTATCGCAAGGGGAGCATTAAAATTAATGATAATCTCAGAATATTTATTCATATGCTCTGCTGATGCTATGGGGTTAACCCCGCCTTGATTGGTTGCGTCAGAAATTTCTTTCAAGCCAATATGTAACCATTCTAGATATTTATTATGAGCATTGAGCATAGCTAAGTGAGATTTATTTAGCTCAGGGAGATACAACGACTGAATCATGCTTGCTGTATCCCAAGCAAGTTCATCAAAAGCCGTCTCGTTTTTGATAAGTTTATGGCTTACTTCCTTATGAATAATTTTTGTAAGTGAGATCATCAAAAGCATATATTGTTCAAGTTTTTCTCTTTTTAAAGTTTCCCTGTCTTTCTGCTTCCAAGATTGATGTGCAATATTTGATTTTATTTCTTCTGTAATTTGTGTCGTCTCGGAAAGCTGCCCTTTGATAGAATCTAAATTTTCTTCTATGGCTTGAAACTTACCTTTTTCGCGACCGTAACCTCTGAAATAGGAAATAATGATAATAACTATCCCGCTTAAAATGGCGGTAAGTATATAAGGTAGTGAGCTTATTAAGTCACTATTCCCTTGTACAATTTCAATTATTTTACTTACGTCTTCTTGAGTCACTGTTGACCTGCTTACTTGATATTATGTGGCGCAATCATGGCACACTGAGGCACAAAAATAAATCAATTAACATTGGTTGAGTCAATGGATTAGCTTTTAAGCGTGTACGCTAACGTACTTTTTTGTGTTAACGTTTAAGTTCAATGTTTGTTCGTGATTTCGGTACACGTATTAGGAGTTATAATGGATTCGTTTTTTGCAAAAGATGGCCCTAAAATAATTTTAGAAACGTTTCTTCGAAAACTGTATTCTTTAGAAACTGTCAAAGGTGAATCAATAGATAGATTTAGCTCATTGGCAAATATTAGAAAAGTTATTGAAAATATTAGTAATCATCCACAAGGATGGGATCAACATTGCCCTTTTAATATAAACTATATAGGGGATCAGTTTTTAGATATTCTCAATCGTTTCGATCCGAACACTGAAGAAAAATTAGCCCGTGTAGTAGGTGACATACTTCTTTTTTGCTATCGTTTTTTATGTGAATACTCCTTTTCGTTAGACATAGGTCGCGAGTTAAACCCCGAGCTTGAGAGCGTAAAGATGCGCATTCAACAAGCAGTGACTGAAGCAGATGATGAAATGACTAATGAGCTTCGGTCTAATTTTGTATGGGCTACTTATATTATGCCTGCACAGCTTACCAAGTACATGATAGGTCACGAGAATATTTTAAGTATTAAGTCCTTTAACAAGAAAATTGAAGAGGCGGATAAGCTAAAAACGCAGTGGGATAAAGATATTGCTGAAAAAGAAAAAGAAGTAACACGGCTTGCTGGTATCCTAGCGGAACAAAAAGATGCCTTTAACTTCGTTGGGTTATCCAAAGGGTTTGGAAACCTATTGCAGAAAAAAGAAAACCAAGCCAGTATGTTGCTTGGGGCTTTAATGACAATGGCTGTCCTTATAATACTACCTTTGATAGGCGAAACTATTTACGCTCTTGTTAAATTGTCTGATGACGCTCTTACATTGATGCACCTCGCTATATTCATACCTGTCATCTCAATTGAGATAATTTTGATATACTTCTTCCGCATAATATTGTTACAGCATCGGTCTGTAACAGCTCAAAAAATGCAACTCGAACTACGCCAAACTTTATGCCAGTTTATCCAAAACTATTCGGAGTATTCAGTCAAGCTAAAAGAGAAAGATAAAACAGCATTGGAAAAGTTTGAAAATCTAATTTTTAGTGGGATTCTTGCAGACTCAGAGCGGTTACCGAGTACATTTGATGGTTTGGATCAAATAACCAATCTACTCAAAAGTGTTAAGGGGTAGAGCTTAGATCGCTGAGGTGTAGTCACTATAAGTTATCGGGGCTACATAGGTCATTAATGAGTTATGTTAACATAACTCTAGACTGGACACTTAGTGGACACAAAACTTCTATAGCTACTTATTGTACTGGTTATTAGCTCCAGTCGAGCATGGGGGTACAGTTTCTATCTTGGGGTGTGAGTAGGTGTGAAAGGCTGTGACGAGAATTGTTTTTGAAATAGCCCAAATATAGCCCAAACTGGCTGCTGTCTTTAGGTAATATGTTGAAATATAAAGAAAATCAATGGCGGAGAGGGAGGGATTCGAACCCTCGGTACCTTGCGGTACACACACTTTCCAGGCGTGCTCCATCGGC
>ENA-ORXI01000123-ORXI01000123.1-sediment-metagenome-genome-assembly--contig:-NODE-123-length-57365-cov-11.461231_pt1 | contig 57365 bp, 43 predicted proteins | sample MGYA00237861_ERZ511468 | MGnify/ENA primary metagenome ERZ511468 (study PRJEB26299, sample SAMN06266213) | sediment metagenome | isolation source: Hudson Canyon methane seep mesocosm | place...
AGAAGCTATTTATGTCTTACTGTTGTTTTAAAATAACTGTAACTAATTGATTTATATTGATGATCCTAAATTGAGAAATGCTGACAACTGCTTATAGCAATGAGATATTACAGTTTGTGTGTATTCCAGATCTGCATGTGCATAAGTCATTGATTTTATATTTTATAAGAAAATGTCATTTACAGACTGCTTAAGCATTTATACTTCAGCTAAATTCCCTTTAACTTCCAGCCAATGCTTTCTATCTTGAGAGCGTTTTTTTGCCAACAATAAGTCCAGTTGTTCAGCGGTATCATCATCCGGCTCAACGGTTAACTGTACCAGTCTTCGGGTATCAGGGTTCATCGTAGTTTCTCTTAGCTGACCTGGGTTCATTTCACCCAGCCCTTTAAAACGCTGTACATTAATTTTACCCCTTAGTTTTTCGGCTTCAATTCTTGCCAATACACCCTGACGCTCAGACTCGTCTAAGGCATAAAAAACTGTTTTACCCACATCGATACGATATAAAGGCGGCATCGCGATAAAGACATGCCCTGCTGCAACTAATGCTGCAAAATGCTTATAAAATAATGCACAAATTAAGGTCGCGATATGATTCCCATCGGAATCAGCATCAGCCAGAACACAAATTTTACCGTAGCGTAAATTAGTTAAATCATCAGAATCAGGATCAATCCCCAAAGCCACAGCAATATCGTGAACTTCCTGTGAAGCCATCACTTGTGCTGAATCCACTTCCCAGGTATTAAGGATTTTCCCTCTTAATGGCATAATAGCCTGAAATTCTCGGTCTCTGGCTTGTTTGGCTGAACCACCCGCCGAATCCCCTTCCACTAGAAATAATTCTGTTCTGGACAGATCCTGTGCTGAACAGTCAGCTAATTTCCCTGGTAATGCAGGTCCTGAGGTTAGCTTCTTTCTAACTACTTTCTTGCTCGATTTTAGACGTTTTTGAGCACTGGTCAGAATGATTTCAGCGACTTTCTCGCCTTCTTGCGGATGCTGGTTTAACCATAAGCTAAAACTATCTTTAGCAATACCAGAGACAAAAGGCACACATTCTCTTGAACTAAGGCGTTCTTTGGTTTGACCTGAAAACTGCGGATCTTCAAGTTTGACCGAGAGTACAAAATGGCAGTTCTCCCAGACATCTTCAGGAGCAATTTTGACACCGCGAGGTAGTAAATTTCTAAATTCACAAAACTCACGCATTGCCTCAGTTAAACCCGCACGTAAACCATTAACATGTGTACCACCCTGGGCGGTCGGGACCAGATTAACATAGCTCTCGGCAATCACTTCTGGCAAGCTGTCAACTGACCAGAGCATACCCCATTCCACCGCTTCTGTTGTTGCTGAAGATTCGGCCATAAAAGGTATTTCAGGGCAGGTTTCGACATCCCCTACCCTATCGAGCAAATATTCTTTTAAACCGTTTTCGTAACACCATTCCCACTCTTCATCTGTCTGTTCAGATTTTAAAGACAATTTTAAACCTGGGCATAACACCGCTTTAGCACGCAATACGTGCTTAAGTTTAAGCACTGAAACCTTATTTGAATCAAAATATTTGGCATCTGGCCAAAAAGTAATGCTGGTCCCTGTATTTGCTTTACCTACCGTGCCCGTTTCGATCAGATCAGTTTGCTTATCACCATTAGCGAAGCCCATATTGTAAATACTGCCGTTACGCTTAACTTCAACCTCAAGCTTTGTCGTTAAAGCATTGACAACAGACACCCCTACACCATGTAAGCCACCAGAAAACTGATAATTCTCATTGGAAAACTTACCTCCAGCGTGTAGTTGAGTCAAAATCACTTCAACACCTGGAATACCCTGTTCTGGGTGTATATCTACCGGCATCCCTCGACCGTTATCTTTAACTGACACCGAGCCATCTTTAAATAAAACAACATCAATTGTATTAGCGTGTCCCGCCATGGCTTCATCGACACTGTTATCAACCACCTCTTGAACCAAGTGATTTGGTCTGGTGGTATCGGTATACATACCAGGGCGTTTTCGTACAGGATCTAGTCCACTTAAAACTTCAATTGCTGCTGCGTTATATTCGCTACTCATACGTGCTGATAATTAAGATATAATAGTGATTAATTTATTATCGTACCATGTAATCATTGATCTTCAAGCACGAGTATTTAAGTTGACTTCATTTGCAACGACAAACTGTTTACTCTCACCTGCTGTTGAAATAATGAATGTAATCACTAAACAATATGCCTAGAAAAAAAAACAGCACGCTTTTTGAAGATTCACTGGAAGAATTAGAACAATTAGTCGAACAAATGGAACAAGGCGATTTATCGCTGGAAGAATCCTTAAAATCATTTGAACGTGGTGTTAAATTAACTGGCACTTGCCAGAAAGCACTGCAAGACGCCGAACAAAAAGTCCAAATTTTAATACAAAAAAACGGTAAACAAACCCTGGAGCCCTTTAACGATGAGTAATGCCCTAAAAGAATATCTTGTTTCTGCCCAAAGTCGAGTTGAACGTGCCTTAGATGCACGCCTGCCTTCTGAAAATATTCTGCCGAAAAAACTACACGATGCCATGCGTTATAGCACCTTAGATGGTGGAAAACGTATGCGCCCTATGCTGGCTTATGCCACAGGTAAAGCATTGGGTTTATCTGAAGATATTTTAGACGGTCCGGCCTGTGCGGTTGAAATGATTCACGTTTACTCATTAATTCATGATGATCTTCCAGCAATGGATGATGATGATTTAAGACGCGGAAAACCGACCTCTCACATTGCTTATGATGAAGCGACCGCTATTTTAACAGGCGATGCGTTACAAGCCTTAGCCTTTGAAATATTAGCTAATGATCCTAGCATTAAAGTATCTGCAGAAAGTCGCTTAAAAATGATCACAACTTTAACCAAAGCCAGTGGTTCTCAAGGCATGGTGGGTGGTCAGGCAATCGATCTGGAATCAGTTGGCACCATGTTAAGCTTACCTGAGCTTGAAAACATGCATATTCATAAAACAGGCGCTCTCATTCGTGCCAGTGTCAATATGGCTGCCTTAGCTAAATCTGAGCTTGATCCAGCAACAGCTAAAAAACTGGATCATTACGCTAAGTGTATAGGTCTTTCATTTCAGGTTAAAGATGATATTCTTGATGAAGAAAGTGACACTGCGACACTAGGAAAAACCCAAGGTAAAGATCAGGATAATAACAAACCGACTTACCCTGCTTTACTCGGTCTTGCAGGTGCAAAACAAAAAGCACAGGAACTTCATCAACAAGCCTTAGAAAGCTTAAGTGATTTTGGTTCGGAAGCTGATTTATTACGTGACTTATCTCTTTATATTATCGAACGAGATCACTAATAACTAACTATAATACTCGGTTATAGTTATATTGAGATAGCAGCATAAAACAAGGAAATAAGTACATGAACAGTTCTGACAAATACCCTTTACTTGAAAGTATCAGCTCACCTGCTGACGTACGCAAGCTTTCCAAAGATCAACTGGAATCTTTGTCTGATGAAGTTCGTCGTTACTTAACTCACACAGTCAGCTTATCGGGTGGCCATTTTTCTGCTGGCCTGGGTACAGTTGAGCTAACCGTTGCCTTGCATTATATTTTTAATACCCCTGAAGATCAGTTAGTTTGGGATGTGGGCCATCAGGCTTATCCGCATAAGATTCTGACTGGGCGTAAAGATCAAATGCCGACTATTCGCACTAAAGGCGGTATCTGTGCCTTTCCTAATCGTGCCGAGAGTGAATACGATGCTTTTGGTGTTGGGCATTCTTCTACATCTATTTCTGCTGCCCTGGGTATGGCGATTGCCTCTCGCTTGCGCGGCGATGATAAACGTATGGTTGCGATTATTGGTGATGGCAGCATTACCGGTGGTATGGCTTTTGAGGCCATGAACCACGCGGGTGTGGTGGATGCTAATTTACTGGTTATCTTAAATGATAACAACATGGCTATCTCGCCTAATGTCGGGGCGATGAATAATTATTTTACCCGGGTAATTTCCAGTAAATTTTATTCCTCTGTTCGGGAAGAAAGTAAAAAAGTTTTAAGTAAAATGCCAACGGTGTGGGATTTAGCCAGAAAAACCGAAGAGCATGTTAAAGGCATGATTGTCCCAGGCACTTTGTTTGAAGAGCTTGGCTTTAACTATATCGGCCCCATTGATGGACATGATATTGATATGCTGGTTGATACCTTAAGTAATATTAAGGATCTTTCCGGGCCTGTGTTTTTACATATTGTGACCAAGAAAGGTAAAGGCTATGCTCCCGCTGAAAAAGATCCTTTAGCCTATCATGGCGTCCCTGCTTTTGATCCTATGCAGGATTCTTTACCTAAATCAGCGCCCTCTAAACATCCGACTTATACTCAAGTATTTGGTCGCTGGTTATGTGATATGGCTGACAAAGACTCGCGCCTATTGGGTATTACGCCTGCTATGCGTGAAGGCTCTGGCCTGGTTGAGTTTTCTGAGCGTTTTCCTGAGCGTTATTTTGATGTCGCTATTGCTGAACAGCATGCGGTGACTCTAGCGGCTGGACAGGCTTGTCAAGGGGGTAAACCGGTTGTTGCTATTTATTCTACGTTTTTACAGCGTGCTTATGATCAGTTAATACATGATGTCGCCATTCAAAATCTTGATGTGTTATTTGCTTTGGATAGAGCTGGCTTAGTCGGCCCTGATGGCCCGACTCATGCAGGCAGTTATGATTACAGTTTTTTAAGCTGTATTCCTAATATGATGATTATGGCCCCTGCCGATGAAAATGAATGCAGACAGATGCTAACCACCGGTTATAACCATGTGGGTCCGGCTGCTGTCCGTTATCCGCGAGGTAAAGGCCCAGGTACTGTGGTCTCTGAGCAGTTAACTGATCTTGAGATCGGCAAAGCTGAAGTTCGCCATCAAGGTGGACGCATTGCGATTCTTGCCTGGGGCAGCATGGTTACGCCAGCTCTTGAGGCGGGTAAGCAGCTGGGAGCAACGGTGATTAATATGCGTTTTATCAAACCCATTGATAAAGACATCATTCTTGAAATGGCTAAAAGCCATGATGTACTGGTGACTATTGAAGAAAATGTGATCTCTGGCGGTGCAGGCAGTGCGGTGAATAATTTCTTACAAGCTCAGCAGATTCTAATGCCTGTGCTAAACATCGGTTTACCTGATGCTTATGTGGAACAAGGCACTAGAGAAGAATTACTGAGCGAATGTGGCCTGGATACGCAAAGTATTTTGCAGAATATTGAACAGTTTTGTGCTTAATTCTAGAAAAATCATAGGGTGGGCATTGCCCACCCTACAGTTCAAAAGCTCATCATGCTAGAAATTATTCAACTCCCCGTTTTAAATGACAATTACATTTATCTTCTTCATGAGCCTCTGTCAAAAGAAACCGCTGTTATAGACCCTGCAATAGCAGAACCTGTTTTAGAACTACTGAATAAGAAAGGCTGGCACTTAAACTATATCTACAACACCCATCATCACTGGGACCATGTGGGCGCCAATATAGAATTAAAACAGAAAACCCACTGTAAAATACTTGCTTCTGAAGTAGATAGCTCAAGAATTCCGGGTATTGATAAAGGCCTTAAACATGGTGATGTCATCAAACTAGGCAATCAAGCCGCCAACATTATTGCCACACCCGGTCATACCTTAGGGCATATTATTTATCATTTTACTGAAAATAATGCACTATTCTGCGGTGATACTTTATTTTCCATGGGCTGCGGACGCTTATTCGAAGGCACAGCAGAACAAATGTTGCATTCTTTACAGCTAATAAAACAATTGCCTACACAGACAAAAATCTATTGCGCACATGAATACACGCAAGCTAATGGACAATTTGCCTTAACATTGGAACCGGGCAATCAACAGTTACTTGATAGATTAAAACAGGTTAAGCAGCTTAGAGCTGATAATAAAGCAACTGTTCCCACCACTCTTGAGCAAGAATTAGCAAGTAATCCATTTCTTAGGGAAGATAGTTTAGAAATTAAAAACACTATCAATATAACAGCTAAAACAGCAATAGATACCTTTACAGAAATTAGGAAATTAAAAGATAACTTTTAAGCACTCTCTTCTAAAAGATCATTCACTTGTTCAACACTGCTATGAATATCTTTTAATCCATCTTTTGCCGCTTCATATTCACCTTCCCTATGTTTGATCATTATATCGTCAGCGATGAAGTGTATTGAGTGATGTAGGGCATCTAACCTTTTCAGCCAGCTTTCATCAAATAATTGTTTATCTCTTGCTTGTCTTATCCAATGCCCACAAAAACTCTTTCTTTTGGTCATAATGGGCCAGCCTTCAGCGTTGCCAGGTATAGATATAAGATTATTTTCAAAATTCATCAACCACTGTTTTAAAGCAAGACTAAATAATTTAAGTTTATCTTCTTTTACTATGCGCACTTGACTACCACAAGCAATCCATTCCTGATTTGGGATATAAGTATTTAACCAGTTAGGGAAAACACTTGCCGGCATAGGATGAGCAATACCATAACCTTGTGCTTGTTGACAGCCCATTAAAAGCAACATCAGACCATGCGCTGAAGACTCGACACCTTCCGCAACCACATCTCTGTTAAATGAATCAGCCAGACCAATGACGCCATCAATAATTGCATAGTCATTTGGGTCATCCAATATATCTCTAACAAAGGTCCGGTCAATTTTTATTGTATGAGCGGCTAGGTTTCTTAGATGTGTTAACGAGGAATAACCCGTCCCAAAATCATCTAATGCGATATTTACACCTAAGGTATTTCTACAACTTTTAATAATACTACTAATAGTATTAAGGTCTGCCAATGCACTACTCTCTAATATTTCCAGCTGAAAATACCTAGAATCCACATTTTGATATCTAGCCAAAGCATCGTCAAGCTCAGTCACAAATAAGGGAGATTGCAGATGAAAAGAGGAAATATTTATACTCACTTCAAACTTGAGTCCCTGTTCATTCCAGTCATCAAGCTGTTTCAATGCTTCATTTATAACCCATGTCCCCAGATTAATCTCTAACTCTGTTCTTTCAATTATGGGTAAAAAGTCATTAGGTAATATCAGGCCTTTTTCTGGATGTTGCCAACGAATAAGGGCTTCCGCACCAAATACCTCACCAGTAGTCATATTGACTTTGGGTTGAAAATACAAACAAAACTCATTATTTGACAAAGCCAGTTCAATTTCTTTAAGTAGCAGATGTTTTTGTATCGTTTGTTGATCTTGCTCTGCATTAAACAAATGAAAACCATTTCTGCCTGCTAATTTAGCTTGATACATAGCCTGATCGGCATGCCTCATTAAAGCATCAAGATCTTCACCATCCATAGGATATAAGCTCACACCTACCGATGCACTGATAATAATCAGTTGCTCATCAATAAAATAAGGTTCTGCAAGGGCATGGTTAATTCTTTTCAACATGTTCTCACATTCAGTAATATTCTCAATATCGCCTAATAATAAGACAAACTCGTCCCCTCCTTGACGTGAAGCGGTATCTTCATCTCTAATATTGGCCTTAATACGTTCAGCCACCTCAATAAGTAACTCATCACCCACATTATGGCCAAAGTTATCATTTACAGGTTTAAAGTTATCCAAATCTATAAAACAAACGGCAATAAGGTTTTTATTGCGTTTACTATGCGCAATGGATCGATTAAAGCGATCGGCCAGCAATATTCTGTTTGGTAACTGAGTTAACACGTCATAATGCGCCATCAACACAAGCGCTTCTTGCTGCTCTTTACTTTGGGTAATATCAGTGAAGATACCTACATAATGCAGAACCTGCCCCTCTTTATCTAAAATCGATGAAATAGTTAGAAGCTCAGCAAAAAATTCGCCACTTTTCTTACGATTCCACACTTCCCCATTCCAGTGACCTTGTTTCTTTAGTGTTTGCCACATTTCTAGATAAAACCCAGGAGGCTGTTTTCCTGAGTTAAGAATATTAGGATTCTTTCCTATCACATCCTCATTTCTATACCCTGTAATTTCACAAAAAGCAGGGTTCACATCGGTAATGATACCTTTAGCATTTGTAACAATAATACCTTCATTGGTTTCTCTGAAAATTTGAGAAGAAAGTTGCAGCTGTTCTTCAGCAAGCTTTCGATCAGTAATATCCATATAAGTACCAATCATCCTCAGAGGTCTATGCGCGTGACTCCATAATACGACTTTGCCCCGGTCTAATATCCATTTATAGGAATTGTCTTTACATAAGACTCTGTACTCATTCTGATAAAATGGCGATGCTTCAGGGTCAAAGTGTCTATATACACCATCGTAAAAGGGAGCCTTATCATCTGGGTGTACATGCTTTTCCCATTCCTCTAGAGTGTGAATAACATCATTTTCTTCATAGCCCAATATTTCTTTCCATCGCTTAGAGAAAAAAACCTCATTTGTGACCAAATCCCAATCCCAAACGCCATCACGATTGCTCTCTAAGGCAAATTGCCAGCGCTCCTCACTGTCTCGTAGTGACTCCTCAGCTGATCGGCGCTCAGTGATTTGAAGGGTGAGATTTTTATTTACAAGCTGAATCTCTCTTTCACGGTTTCTGGCAGTCTGTACTAAATAGGCCGCTAGTGAAATGACTGTAGCCAACACAACTCCGGCTACAAGTAATGAATTATTGATTAGGTGAATATCTCCAGCGCTACCATACTCTCTTAATAATTGCTCTTCATGGGCATTAAATGCTAACCAGAGACTAACCATAATAGTAGCGACTCCAACTCCTACAGGAACTGGAAACCAAAAAGGAAAGAGGGTTGAATTAGTTGAGCTATGTTGCCAGGCCAAACTAACAACTGAAATACCAACAAAGATTAAACCCACTGCGGTATGTACTGCCATACGGGAGTAGCCCCCCCAACCGTATGCCGCCTCAAAACTCAATTTATAAGCTGCCAGGGCAACAATACTAAACCCCAAAATTAACGAGCCTAAAACTCCAACAGCCATAGTAAGTTTCCAAGACCTAACTCGGATATTAAAAATAACTAAGGCTATACCTGCTAAAAGAAAACACAATGCAGTGCTTGGTGCCATACGCCCTGGGTTTGAGGTTTGAACGGTGATGTAGTGTTGCATCAATAACTGATCAATCCCAAAATCCAGGCTAAAAATATATTCTGCTAAAGTCAACAGCGTAATAAATATCAGCAAAACTCCGCCGATCCAGGCAGTGTGTTTATGCCCGAGCAAACTAATATTAATGGCAGTTCCGGTGATAACAAAACACAAAGCTGTATTAAACTGCATAGGCACATATACAGAATAAACCTGAATTAGTACTTCATTATGTGTATACCAACCTATTAGCACTGAAACGCCAATAATGAATGACGATATAGCGGCCAAAATAGCTATCATATAAGAAGTACGAAAGTAACTAGATATTGGGGCAAGCATCACAAAATTGGCAATAGGGTATATTTAAGTAGCGTATTAAAGCGCATATCATTAACGGATAAAGTAATTCCTAGAGGTCTATGTTAACAAGCAGTTCTAAATTTGTATGTAAGTTAGATATTACAATCCCTATTAAAACTGGGATATATATCCCAGTTTTAATATTGAATGGAAAAACGGGATATATAAGAACATAAAGTAGAATAAATGAGTTTAAGCATTTAAATTTCTGATTTAATATTAAAATTATTGAAAAATAATTTTTTTAATAAGCAATATTTATCTCAATTTCCCGAATAAATAGATAAAAATAATTAATATTCACTAGGAGGCTGTCCGAGAACTAACATTCGAGTCAGCGGACCACCATAGATATCAAAAGCATCCTCTATCTCATAAAAAGGCTCTGTATCTTCAATTACATCAGGTGGATTTGAAGTTGACCACATGCAACACATTTGATTGTAACCATGATTGTTTTTGTATTATTTTTATGTTTTTGATAAATATAATGAAGCTTGTCATATATTGTTTTTGAGTAACAGTATTCATCAAATATCTTTTAGCTCAGGTATTTCACTTAATGGAATTAGAAGCTTAATGCTTCTTGCAACTGTTGGCATTTTTAAAATAAACCCAAGAGCCTCAAGTTTTACAATCATTTGATGCACCGTTGGTGCTGTAACTTTGAAAACCAGTTTCTGCTGGGGGTTGTCCATTTACTTTTATATACGATGATATAAACGCAAGTTACTGTCCTTGTTTTTCAGGAAAGTCAATGCTGGTGTTCATTACTTCTCTCGGTTAGAAGCAAGCAACGATTCAATTTTAGCCACGAGCTCATGGTATTCATTGGTGTTGTAAGCTGCATAATTTAAATTCTTAAATAACCCCGTTAGCTTTATAAAAAAAGATCTAACCTGTTCCTGGTCGTCAAAATGATATTGCGCATTGACCAGTTGATAAATTCGCCCAAAATTCTCTTTTTGTCGATCTATCGGCACTGAAACATCGACTTCATCAAAGGCATCTTGTTGCAAATAGACCATATCTAAAAACAAGGCTTGCTGATAAACCACGTAATCTTCCAAGGTTATACCCTCCTCCCCTGCCACTTGTATCATTTGATAAATATCTTCACCACGCTTTAATAGCTCTAGCATGGATTTAACATTTTCTGTCCATTCGGGATACAACTCTTGTTCAAACCAGCTACTTAATTGCTCGCTATATCTTGACCATGAAAGTAAAGGATCTACTGCGGGATAAAACCGCTTATAAGCCCGATCTGCACTTAAGCCTAAGAAGGTTTTAACCGTACCTAAGGTTGATTGGGTTACGGGTTCTTCAAAGTTTCCGCCTGCGGGTGAGACTGTACCAATCATGGTTAAACTGCCTTCTGAACCATCACTGTTTAAAATAACACCTGCACGCTCATAAATACTTTTAACCGCTGAATCCAGATAAGCTGGAAAAGCTTCTTCCCCCGGGATTTCTTCTAATCGCCCAGAAGTCTCACGCATGGCTTGAGCCCAACGAGAGGTTGAATCAGCCAGCAATAATACATTTAAGCCCATTTGCCTATAATATTCACCCAATGTAATACCGGTATAGATAGAGGCTTCTCTGGCCGCAACGGGCATGGATGAGGTGTTACATATAATGATGGTTCTATCCATTAATGAGCCCCCTGTTTTAGGATCACTCATTTGCGGTAATTCGGTGATTGTTTCCACCACTTCCCCTGCCCGTTCACCACAGGCAACAACAATAACGATATCGACATCTGAGTTTCTTGAAATAAGATTTTGTAATACGGTCTTACCTGCACCGAAAGGTCCTGGTATACAGCCTGTGCCACCTTTTGCTATGGGGAAAAACGTATCAATTAAGCGTAAATGCGTAATCAATGGCTGCGAGGGATATTGCCGTTGTACGATATTATGTTTTAGTAATTGTTGAGGGATTTGTTTTCTAACAGGCCACGACTGCTTGAGAGTAATGACTTTTTCTTTGCCTGATTTCAAGATAATCTTTGCTACAGGATCATTTACCGTAACATTACCTTCCTGTATCCAGCTCACCTCTACATCACCCTGGATATCAAAAGGCACCATAATTTTATGGCTAAAGCCTCTTTCCACAACGGTGCCAATTGTTGAGCTGGCTTTTAGAGTTGCACCTGTTTGTATAGTTGGCGTAAAGGCCCATTGAGTATTCACATCTAATGCGGGTAGATCAACACCTCTAGGTAAGAAAAAACCAAAATTTGAGGCTAATACATCGAGTGGATTCTGTAGCCCATCATATACTTGTCCTAAAAGTCCGGGACCTAATTCAACAGACAGCATTTCACCAGACTGTTCAACCGGGTCACCGACCCCAACGCCCGATGTACTTTCATAAACTTGAGCATCAGCCGTGTTGCCATGAATTCGTAACACTTCAGCCTTTAAGCGCTCTTCATGTTGCGTAGTACTGCGTGTTGGCAGTATGTAAACCACTTCATTTTTGGTTAACGGCATGTCTGAATCAGGCAAGGATTCAATGGATACAATATCATCCTGTACCGCAATAACTTTTGCTGTAATATTTTTTTTAGTTAGCATAAATCTAGTTTTTGTAATTCCACATCGACCAAACTGTTAAAGCGTTGAGTTGCTACGCTTTTATCACAGCTACTCCACTGATTAATAATATCCCAACGCAAAACATAAATAATGACTGCTTCAAAGTTAAAATAATGTCCAAAATTTTGCCGATGATAATGATCCCACACCACGCTGAATAAAAGCTTTTGCAGATCGAGACTTTTATTCGTTGTTAATAAGGCATTGGCTTCAGCTAGCCAGGGTAATCGTTTAGTTAAACCAAAATCGGGCTGATGCCAATATTGGGTTATGGCATTTTGCCAATAATCAAACCCTAAGGTTTTATTATCAGGTGCTTTTGCTAAGCCCTGGTATCTCAATCGTAATGCAGCCAAAATAACACGTATTTCTAATCGCCAAATAACAATATCTTTAATAAACTGATTATTAATCGACGCTATAGAGTTGATGGTTTTGGTGACAAACACCTGATCTATATCTTTTTTCATATGAGACCAGTGCAGTAACTCTTCAATTTTTAATAAATCAGTGGTATCTTCAGGGCTTAATAGTGACAGTCGCTTATTAAGTTGTATTCTTGAAACAGGGACCTGCTCTTCATCAAACAAATTGTTTTTATGCCTCGGTAAACTGGCCATTAACATGGTGTAATTACAATTAACCGGGTAGCTCATTTTAACTGTCCGTTTTTAATCATGATGAATGTTATTTGGTATTGCATAGTTTGGTTAGTGCATTTATCAGGATGGAATCATCTACTTAACAATACCTTGCAACAAGGCTCGGAATCGAGGTTGTAAATGCTCTAATAATAAGCTTGAAACCGTCTCATCAGTAAAATCTATCACCATGGCATCATCGACTAAACGTATGGACAGGCCCGCATCAATATCCTCTGTTACCTGGAAGTTCACGCCATCTCTTAACAAGTTTGCAGCGATAGCAGCAGTATAGTGAGATAAACTACCCTGTTTAAGTTCTTCCGGGTTTTTGCGTAATTCTTCTACACCAATCACATCTTCTGGTAAGCTGATGACAATTTCTTTACTCAAATCCAGCGCTGACTTTTCACGTACCGTACCTGCCAAGGCCAGGATCAACTGTTCTGTATATGCTTTATCAGTCATTTGCTTGCCCACAACGCGCATTACCTCATCACTAAAACTGCCGAGCAAGTTATCCCGTAAACGTAAAAAGGCATCGCGTGCGGCTAGTTTTAGGGCATCTTGCCCTGATACTCTGATATCTTCAGCTTGTTTTTTAGCTCTATCTAATAATTCTTGAGCTTCTAGTTCAGCAGTTTCTATAATCCATTCAGCTCGTTTTTGGGCATTAGTTACAAGGTTTTCAGCTTGTTCCTGACCTGCAACAACACCCTCGTTTTTTAATCTTTCTAGCAAGGCCTCTACGCCTGATGAAGCAATCTGTTGTTTTTCTTTCATAATCTATGCCTGAGGAATATCGCCACTGATCACCAGAGCAAAAATAAATGCAAACACGGCAAAGCCCTCAACAATCGCTGCGGGTGCAATTGATAAACCAAAAATTTCCGGTTTTGCTTTAGAGGCATGTATTGAAGATGCACAACATTGCCCTTGATATATGGCGCTGAACATTAAAGCGAAACCGCAAAGCACACCCACTGCAAAAATGCCTGGTGAATTAATGATGGTAATCGTTCGATTAAGAGTGAACATCATGACAATGCCATAAATCACTTGAGAAGAAGGCATGGCAGATATACCCACATATCGTCCATAACCACTTTCGGTATCAAGCATCGCTCCAATAGCCGCCTGACCTGCGATTGCACAACCGATAATACTGCCTATAGCACCTAATGCCATTGGCGCATATAACCCAAACCATCCAAATAACAATACAAAATCTGGCATTAAAATTCTCCTTATAACAAATCAGCTGAGACAAAAAAACATTATTTTCGATGCTTTGAAAATTCTTTAAATGCATATCCTTCATCGGATACGCTCCAACTATAAAATTCTATAAAATTAAGCCTTAAGCCATGCACCACACCACTCATTAAACAAAGGATTAAGTTTAGGGTATGACCTAGTAATAAAATCAGAATACTTAACAATAAACCCAAACCTGTTACCGAGGTATAAACCTGTTCCGCCAGTTGATTAAAGGTTAGAGCCAGTGAGGCACTTGCCAGGCCTAATGCAAACAGGCGCATATAACTCAATATATCGCCAAAAATTTTGGTGATGCCTGTGATATTTTTTACACCATCTAACAATTGCCATAAATAATCTGAGGAGGTATTTATGCTACGTTCACTACTAAAGAACAACACTAATATCCCTCCTGCTATAAGCAAACTATAGGAGGTATATAAAGTATTGTCTATAGCAAGCCACAGTAAGAATCCCCCTAAAACCAGACTCACCCAGCCCAGTGCTGCGAAAGCGGTTTTTCTGGCTTTAAGCTGATAAGCTTTAATTAAATTCGCCAGTATGATGTGCCCCACCCCAACAGCGATAGATAGCTTCATCATGCTATCAAAATCATTCAGGTCCAGAATTTTAAACCAGCCTGCAAATGATTCAGGGGATGGCGTTAGACCAAAATAGCCACCAGTCAAAACACCCCATACAATTGAAAAGATAATAGTGACAGCGGCTAATAAACGTAATCTTTTACCTTGAGTATGCCGCCCTAATTTCTGCCATTTAAAGGCCAGCAATAAACCAAAAGTGGCCGCGTAACCCGCATCAGACAAAATCATGGCAAAGAAAAATGCAAAGGAAAAAAACACCACTGCAGATGGGTCCCAGGAATTATAGGCCGGGGTTTGATAGAACTTGATAACATCTTCGCCGCCCGCCAGTAAAGCCGGGTTTTCTAATAAGGTAGGTGGTCGGTCCCGCTCGCTGATCTCTTCAATCAATACTGCCAAGCCAGCATTCACAGCAAAGGATTGAAACCGTGACAGCTGCTTGACGGGTACCCAGGCCTGCATAACAAACAAATCATCTTCGTCCAGCGTTAAAGAACTGGCAATTTGTAATGTTGCCTTGTCATTATTCTCCGCTAAGCTCAAGGCAATAAGAGCAATCCAGCGTGTTAAGGAGGCTCTTTCTGCTTGTTTATCTTCCAGAGCAAGTTCAACAGATTGTAATTGTTTGATTAATTCAGATAAGGAGACCACACCTGTATGCGTTCTGGGTACAGGCATCGAAGACTCAGAGGGTTCTTGCTCTGCCAGTATCACCACGTAACAATGTATATTATCTTCATACACGACCTGAAAGATTAAATGGTTATCTAAATCTTTCATTAAGCGCTTAGGGATAATATAAAACCAGCATTTAATGCCTCCAAAATCATCATCTGCCTTTAAATTAAAATCTCCCCAGGGTTTGATTTCAGCAATTCGGCTAATAAGAAAGTCACGTTGATCAGAAAGCGTTCTTATATCTGTCTGCACTTGTAGAACTTGTTGTACTACCGCATCCAGATCAAACGCTTGATCATGCTGAACCTGATGTCTTTTATTAGCACTCTGATTTAAATATTTAAGTGCCTGAATGGTTTTTTCAGTTTGTTTTTCGCTTGCCAGTTCTGTAGAGACAAGTTGCTTATTTAAGGAAATTAAATGACTCCCCCCCAGTAATTGAAGTTTCTTTAACACTTCTGTCTTTTCTGAGAGTAAGCCGCATAGGGTCAGTTTTTTTAATTCCACGATGGCCATTAATAACTATCCTTTAAGCGTTTTTGTTTGGTTATTTTCGCCCTGACCACAGCCGCTCTTTCTGCATCAGAAAGAAAAATTCTAATTTTTCTAATATTTTGCTGTGCCCTGGGAATTAACACCTTGTCGAACAAATTAAGTCTTTGAGTTACTTTTTTAACCGCTTGCTGCAAAACATCAAGCCGATGTTGATCTACCTTTAAACGGATTTGTAATTCCAGCATTTCTTTTAACTGCATAACACACAAGTCCACCCAATGCGGTTTAGACAGTAATGAATAGGGTTTACAGTGTAATTCAATATGATTAACACAAGGTAATCTAACGCCCACCACATTTTCTTCAGCCATATCAACTTGTTTAACGGAGACTAATCCACCCAGATCAACATGTTCATTGGACATCATCGGTAATTGATCTTCAACCAATTGACGACAAAGATGTATAAGCTGCCGGGTATCTTCCAGCCTTTTAATGGCCTTATTTCTTTCTGCCATTAATTGCTGACGTTTTAGATCCAGCGAAGGCAGATATTGCTTATATCGCTTTAATTGAACACCTTCTTTCTGTAATGCAGATTTGCTGAACGCTATCTTAGCCATTTTCAGTCTCTTTACTAGCCACGAAATATTTATCTATCAAGGCTTGCTTCATCAACAATTCATCTTCATCAAAACATTCTGCCAACGTTTGCCAGCTTAAATCCAGTGCATCTTCCAGAGTAAGTGAGACATTGATATCCATGAAACGTGTTTTGAATAAATGACCAAATTTAAGTAATTTCTTATCAAAAGAAGACAGTTCAAAAGCCATGGCTTGCTTTTGTTCGGCTTCATTTGCACCCGAATAAAAACGAATCATGGTGTTCATGATTTGTGAATGATCTTCTCTGGTGACCTTCCCTATCACATGTTGTTTTAAACGAGACAAAGAGCCAAAAGGGTCCAGCATTTTATCGTGTAAATAAAACTGACCTTCGGTGATATAGCCTGTGTTATCAGGAACAGGATGAGTCACATCACCGCCAGGCATAGTGGTTACGCTTAAAATAGTGACAGAACCTGCGCCATTATAATCACAGGCTTTTTCATAACGTTTAGCCAGTTGAGAATACAAATCCCCCATATAGCCGCGATTTGAAGGCACATGTTCCATGGAAATCCCGACTTCTTTCATGGCATCGGCATACGCGGTCATATCAGTCATTAACACCAATACTCGCTTACCTTCTTCCACAGCAAAACGTTCAGCTACAGTTAAAGCCATATCTGGCACTAATAAGCGTTCGACGATGGGGTCAGAGGCCTGATTACAAAACATTACCGTTCTGGCAAACACCCCTGCTTCTTCAAATTGAGTTCGAAAAAAATGATAGTCATCAAAGATTAAACCTAATCCAGCAAACACCACAATGTCTGCATCAGCCTGGATACCAATTCGAGCTAAAAACTGATTATAGGGTTCACCTGAAATTGAAAAGATGGGGATTTTTTGACTCTCAACCAAGGTATTGAACAAATCAATCATCGGCACTTGAGTACGGATCATTTTAGAAGCCAGCACCCGTTTCATCGGATTGACGGATGCACTTTCTATTGAGACTTTGGGATCTGGTTGTAAAGAAGAGCCACCATCTAAAGGTTCTCCAACCCCGTTAAAAATACGCCCCAGAATATTGTTGGAATAGGTCACTTCCATGGAATGCCCTAAAAATCGTACCGATGCGTTGGTCGAAATGCCCTGTGTACCGGAAAATATTTGCAAGGAGACTTCACTTCCTTTAATTTTAATCACCTGCGCCAGTGACTGCACACCATTACTGTCCTGCACCTGGGCCAGGTCACCAAAACGTGTGGCGATCTCTTGTTCACCTTTAGCCTGAGAAACATGTACGGTAATAATATTACCTATGATGGAAACTATATTATCGTGTCTAATTAAATTTTTGATCATAAAAACATCCGTATTACGGGTGGTTCTTAACTATTTGGAGGATATTAATCCACCATCCGAGGTATATCAGTTAACTTACATGTAGCCTACTAAGCGATCGTACAATCCGAGCATTGTTTACAATATTGATTCGTCATTACTTACTGATTCAACAAGGTAATTTAAACTACTCACTATCACCATCAACACATGCCTGAGTCTGCATCGCAATTTCCATTTCTTCGTTAGTCGCAATAAGCAATACCTTAAGTGTAGAATATATCTCATTTATCGCTAGAATTTCTTGACTATGCATGGCATTTTTTTTCAGATCTATGCTTATCCCGAATAAATCTAAACCCTCACAGATTTTTTCTCGGATCTGAATATCATTTTCCCCTATCCCTCCAGTAAACACTAAAGCATCAACCTGACCTAATACAGCACAATAAGCACCAATATATTTCTTAACTCGATAACAATACATTTCTATCGCGAGCTGTGCATTTTCATCACCTGCATCAGCCATTGCATGTATAGCACGCATATCATTTTCACCGCAAATACCTTTTAGACCACTTTCTTTATTTAACATATTATCGATTTCTGCACTGGACATCCCTCGATTTTGATTAAGATAAAAGGCTATGGCAGGGTCTAAATCGCCACTGCGGGTCCCCATTACCAAACCTTCTAATGGTGTCATTCCCATTGAGGTATCAACACTCTGTCCTTGTTTGATCGCCGTTACACTGCCACCATTACCTAAGTGCAAGGTGATTAAATTAATCGATGACAAGGGTTTATCAAGAAATTGAGCCGCTTGTTTAGCCACATAATAATGTGAGGTACCATGAAAACCATAGCGGCGTATTCCTTCTTGCTCATACAGTTGTTTAGGAATTGCATAACGAAAGGCTTTGGCGGGAATGCTTTGATGAAAAGCGGTATCAAATATAGCAACCTGCGGGATATTCTCGGCAAATTTCCTGGCAACTTCTATACCCGTCAAATTGGCAGGATTATGTAAGGGGGCCAAGGGGATCATTTTTCTAATATCAGCTAATACCTGATCATTGATCAAGGTCGGTTGCTGAAACTTTTCTCCGCCATGAACGACTCTATGGCCTATGGCTAATAATTCTGCTGCCGATTTAAGTACAGCAGATTGTTGTAAATGTTGAATGATAATTTCCAGGCCTTGCTGATGATCAGTAATGTGTTGCTGATCTAATGACGACTGCATCACTCCATCTGCATCGGGTAAATAGCTTTTATGCAGACTCTGCGCTTCCGCTATCTGTTCGATAAGTCCTGAAGCCAGAACCTGCAAACCATTCATCTCAAATAAAGAATATTTAATTGATGAACTGCCTGAATTAAGCACCAGAATTTTCATTAACCGCTTCCTTTATCTGTGCTTGAACAGCGGTAATGGCGACGGTATTAACAATATCAGTGACCGTACAGCCACGGCTCAAATCATTGACAGGTTTATTCAGTCCCTGTAACACTGGACCAATAGCAACTGCTCCTGAAGTACGTTGTACTGCTTTATAAGTATTATTCCCTGTATTCAAATCTGGAAAAATAAATACATTGGCTAAACCGGCGACTTCACTGTCTGGCAATTTTGTTTTGGCAACGCCTGCATCTATTGCGGCATCATATTGTATCGGCCCTTCAAGTTTAAGATCGGGGCGTTGCTGTCTGGATAAGCGCACCGCTTCACGCACCTTATTGACCGCCTCACCCTGCCCTGATTCACCGGTTGAATATGACAGCATGGCAATACGTGGTGCCACATGAAACAAGGTTGCGGTATCGGCAGAACTGGCTGCTATATCAGCTAACTGTTGCGCATTTGGCTCAGGGTTAACCGCACAATCACCATAAACCAGGACTCTATCTTCCAGACACATAAAAAATACACTGGAAACAATTGATGTCCCTGGTTTGGTTTTGATAATCTGGAAAGCGGGACGAATAGTATGCTGAGTAGTATGAACCGCCCCCGAAACCATGCCATCAGCATGTTCTAAATGCACCATCATGGTGCCAAAATAACTGCTATCAGCCATCGTGTCATAAGCCATTTCATAAGTCACCCCTTTATGCTGGCGTAACTTGAAATAACTGTCTGCATATTGCTCGCGCAGAGGGGAATGAAGTGGATCAATTATATTGACCTGGTCTATATGTAAACCTAAAGACTGAATTTTCTGCCTTATGGTGTCTTCATTACCAAGTAAAGTAATTTTAGCCACCCCTCTTAACAGCAAAATTTCCGTTGCCCGTAAGATACGTTCATCTTTGCCTTCTGGTAATACAATATGCTGCGGTTCCATTTTAGCGCGTTGAATCAACTCATATTCAAACATCATTGGCGTCACGCGCGTGCTATAAGTAGAGGCCATTTTTTGTTTTAGTATGGGAATATCAATACTTTTTTCAACCACCCCTAAGGCAGCGGCAATTTTACGCTCATTGGCTGGGTCTAAGATAGCTTGCACTCCTGTGACATCAACGGCTGTAGTAAAAGTGTCACTGGCAACGCCTAATACCGTAAAAGGTGATTTACTGATCCCCGAAATTAATTTAGTGATCTGTGGATCTGGTTCTTGTTTACCACTTAATAATAGGCCTGCAATTTGCGGGTAACTCGTGGATTTATGAGCCATCAAACTGGCAAGAATAATATCAGAGCGATCTCCTGGAGTAATAATCAAATCTCCTTCTTGCAAATGATCCAGAAAATGAGGGACTTGCATAGCAGCCACTTTATAATGCAGTACATCACGCTTTAAACATTCATCATCCCCACTTAAAACTTTGGCATTCAGTTTTTTGGCGATATCTTTAATGGTTGGTTTTTCCAGAGCGGCGACTGTAGGGACTAGATAAACTGGATGCTCCGAATCCTGTTGCTGAAAATAATCAGTCAACTGATCAAGATAACGTTCATCTATACCATTAATAAAGGTCGCCAATAAATCACAGTCATGGTCTTTTAAGGACTGTCTGTAACTTGCTGCGGTATCCACAATCTCATTAAAACTGCGTCCATATCCCCGTAATATAGGCATTAATAAACAACCTAAATTATTGGCGAGATCTGCATTAAAATCAGCTTGCATGGCTTCCTGTCCTTCGCCAAAACTTGTGCCGACACATAATACGCGCTCGTACTGTTTTTCTAAGGCTTTATACTTAGTCAGAATTATTTTTAATAATTCATCATAACGATTTGTTGCCAATAGCTCCCTGGCTTTTTCTGTTGTACAACCATACATCGATTGGTATGGGATATCTAATTGATAGCGGTTAACCACAAGGTTTATCAGTCTATCTTCTTCGGCATTACCATGAACCAAAGGGCGAAAAAAACCCAACTTGGAGGTTTCACCCGATAATAATTCCATTAAAGTCAGCACAATAGCCGATTTACCGCTCCGTAACTCCACGCTCGCGACATAGATATTCTGAGTCATTTTTACTCCTTCAAAACCAATGATTCTCTAGCTAGTATTTTAAAATGTTTTGATAAGCTCTGGATTCATACATGAACAAGCTCTATCAGAACATTGAGTTCATGATAAAATTCTAGCTTATATAATTTAATTAGCATTAACTTAATCGTATTTTTTAACTTCACCTTTAACTTTTATGACAAAAAGAGCCGTATTACTCGTCAATCTAGGATCACCAGACAAACCTGAAATAAAACAAGTTAAAAAATATCTAGAGCAATTTTTAATGGATCCTTATGTGATTCAGCTCCCCTGGTTGTTAAGACGACTAATAGTCAGTGTATTCGTTTTGCCCACCCGGCCTAAAGCTTCAACTCATGCCTACCAAAGTATCTGGACAGAACAAGGTTCTCCCTTAATTACTTTATCAGACGGTTTAATTAAAGCTTTACAGTCTAAAGTTCGCTTACCTGTAGCCATGGCTATGCGATATGGCAATCCAAGTATAAAAAATAAATTATTACAGTTAGTTAATAAACAAGGCGTCACTGAAATCAAACTGCTTCCTATGTATCCACATTATGCAGAGAGCACAGTCAGCACATCGGTTGAAGAAGCTAAACGGGTAATAAAAAAGTATAAACTTAATGTTACATTGAGTGTAGTAAAGCCTTTTTATCAAGATAAAGCCTACATAAATGCTTTAGTTGAAAGCGCTCAAGCTTATCTTCAACAGCCTTATGACCATTTGGTTTTTAGTTATCATGGCTTACCTGAGTTTCATATCACCAAACTGGACAAATCAAAAAAACATTGTTTAAAAAATAAAGCCTGTTGTGATACGCCACATGAAGCCCACAAAACCTGTTATCGTCATCAGGTATTTCAAACCACCCAACTTTTTGCCAAACAGGCAGGCTTATCTACTGATAAATATTCAGTCGCGTTTCAATCACGACTTGGTCGCGCAAAATGGTTAGGCCCTAATACTGAAGACCGTCTACGCGAATTAGGCGAAAAAGGGGCTAAAAAAGTACTGGTTATTTGTCCGGCTTTTGTTACTGATTGCCTGGAAACACTGGAAGAAATTGAAATGCGTGGACTTGAAGTCTTTCAGCAAGCAGGAGGAGAGTCTCTGACCTTAATCCCCTGTTTAAATGACAATCCTAGCTGGGTTAAGGTATTGGCATCCTGGTGCCAGAAACAGAACAGCCATTAAATTAAAAGTAATACAACATGGGCCCATCTTGTTCCCATGCTCCAGCGTCACTGCCATTAAGTTAAGAGAAATACAGCGTGGGGCGCAGTGCTTTAGCCTGCTATTTTTAGCTATGAATGCAGGCTAAAGCACTGCGCCCCAACGGACTAATCCCTTAACTTAATGGCAGTGATGCTCCTGCGTGGAAATACATACTTGCCTAGGGTCACAGCACACAGTATGCGTTCCCACAAAATACGCTGGGAACGAGAAAATATTTAGCCTGTGATGCGCTTCGTGCCTCATCCTATAGCTTTTGGATTTAATTACTTAGTTTTTAGTGCAATAATCATCAGTCTGCACTACTGATAGGGGTAATATTTTAGAGCCGTTTTTTACCACGAATTCCGCTACCCCAACTTCATCCATCCCCTGCTTCCAATTATATGTATACCCTAAACGAGTCCAAGGAAAGCCTGGGAATGCCTGATAAGACTGTGCAGTTTGTTTTGCATACCATTCAAGATGAGCCTTTGACACGTTTTTAGGAAAATCTGCGCTGCATTGATTCTCTTTGATACTAGGGTTTGCACAAGGGCGAAATAACATATCAGAGTCAACCTCCAGAGTGACAAAGCTTCGTTTAGCCGCAGTATCCAGAGGCAAGCCAAGTAATTTCTGTATATCTGCAACACGTTGTTGTTGCTCGAATTGTAGACATCTGGATTTTACATCATTTTCCAAGGTTACCCATAACGCCCCCCAATCAACAATCTGTGCTTGTCCGGCTTGAAAACTTTCCGGGTAATTTGTCCAGGTTACAACCCTAACTTGAGCTTCAGTAATGACAGGCAAAAGTTCTATTTCACAGGCTTCAATAACGGCGGCGTCATTTATCGCCTGTTTATAGAGCTCTTTTTCAGACTTTATATCAGCACGTTCCTGTAAAGTGGAGCAGCCAGATAGCAAAAACAGCAAGAGAAGAAAGCTTCGAGATTGAATAAAAATCATATTATATTTCTCCATTTATCTTCCCATAAAGTCTAACATTAATTCACATTAGTCTTGCTTAGATTTGGCTACATCTTGTAGTATTTCTTTAAATGATTGAATCTGTAGCTCATCCAGTAAAGCAATATTTTCCTCAATCACTTCAATGATTTCTTTCGGATCACCAACCCCTTGATTGAGAAATGAAATCAGTGTATCGGCAGCTGCAACACTGACTTCTTCATCAACATCCTGAAGCAAAGTGGCTATTTCATCAATATTCGGGCTTTTGCTATGCGACAAAAGATGGTCAATGTATTGCTCACGCTCTTCGTTATTGTTTGAATCAAGCGGGCTATCTTCAACAACAGAAGCTAAGTCCAGTTTTTCATAATCTGATTCCGACTGCTCCTCCTCGGCAATCAGTCCATCTTGCTCTAGAGCTTCCCATTGTTCATTAGATTCAAGGGTATTTTTAACCACTGTTATTTTCTGCTGAAGCAATTTACCGCTGACAAGGTTTGCTAACCCAGAAACACGTTTATCATTATCAGCCTTAGCTAAATATTCAACCCCTTGCATTATTGTTTCGTGCTTTTGATATTGGTCTATATGTGACCATATATAAGATAAGGTCTGTAGCACTGTTAGTGGATTATTATCTTGTAAAGCTTGAATTATTTGATTGTCGTCCAAGTTTGAATGATTGATAACTAAACTGTTTATCCCTTTTTTCTGATCAAGCTTAAATGGCCTTGAGTCCATAAGAGCTTTACTGGTACAGCTATTAGCTGTTTTATTATTTAATTCTGCCTCGCCTTTAATTAATAAAGTTGAAAGCAGACTGATTGATAAAATAATAATCACATTATTTTTATTGAAGCATTGCATTTCGGTCTTCCTAATATCAGTTGTAACGGCAGTTTGAGCATCGAAAATATTGAGTAACTGCTTTAAAAAACGTTAGAGCCCAGGTAGTGCAGGCAATAATTTCAACCCTTAAATTTTCACCCCTTTCCCTGGTTCAATCAAAAAGCTAGTAGAAAATTTATTTGAAATTATTAGCTACACATTCCTTGATCATATTATTTTCTAAAAAGCTCACTAGATAAATAATCTTTACGAGCATCACCTGAGGCAAATTTACTAAATGAATTTAAACGTAAGAAACTTCCACTGGTTTGACTGTAATCCCTGATTGCATCAAATCGAGCTGTTTTAAAACCACTATTACGGTATGCAGTAAAGCCTCTGGCATAATTTGAAGAAATGCTTGAACTATGAGGTTGAGCAATGACCGTAGTATGAACACAAGGTGTTGGGCTACAAGATCCATAGGATTTGAACCTTAATTGTCCATTCACTTTGCTAACCACTACCTTAACAATGCCACGGCTGTTCGGATTAACGTTATACCAAGTGCCCGTCAATCCATAGCTTGAAGTGGGAGCAACCGCATATGAGGGGGCAGCAAAAAGAGTCGCTGCAAGAATTGCCATAGAGGTGAATAATTTTACTAATTTCATGTTGAATCTCCAGATATAAATGTATTGTTGAGAACTCTCATGCCCCTTTGTGTACAAAGGTCATCAAAATTAGAGCTCCGTTGCTGTATCAGTAATTTGCTTTCGTTTGACACAGGGTTAGCTTACGTAAACCCGCATTTACATTCTGTGAGATTTTAACTATCACTTATGTGTAATATTCACTTTTCTTTATTTAATTTATTTGCTCCTTGCTTATCCCCTATTGTGTTGTTTTTTTGCCAGGGCTAAATCATCATCTCAGCCTGCAATAACTTGATCTCATCTCTAACTGCTGCTGCCGCTTCAAACTCTAAATTTTTTGCATGTTGATACATTTTATCTTCTAGTTGTTTTAACTTTTTAGCCGCTTGTTTGGGGGTTAATACTTTATATTCTGCAACAGATTCCGCTACTTTAGTTTGCATAGCATTAATGGATGAGCCAGAGCCTGGAATCTCTAATTCCATAATATCAGTAACAGACTTAAAAATCGTTTTGGGTACAATGCCTCTTTGTTGGTTAAAAAGGTGCTGTTTTTCCCGTCGACGATCAGTTTCATCTATTGCCTTGCGCATGGATTTAGTCACTTTATCGCCATAAAGTATAGCCTTCCCATTTTGATTCCTGGCGGCACGCCCTATGGTTTGCACCAAGGAAACAACTGAGCGTAAAAAACCTTCTTTATCAGCATCCAGGATTGCAACTAAAGACACTTCAGGGATATCCAAACCTTCTCGTAACAAGTTGATACCCACTAACACATCAAATAGTCCCAGACGTAAATCACGAATTATTTCCACTCGCTCTACCGTATCAATATCTGAATGCAGATATCGCACTTTAACGCCATGCTCCATTAAATAATCGGTTAAATCTTCCGACATTCTTTTGGTCAAAGTCGTCACTAATACCCGTTCTTTAATGCGGGCACGCTTATTAATTTCAGACAATAAATCATCTACTTGGGTGCTGGCGGGACGTACTTCAATAACAGGGTCTAATAAGCCCGTAGGTCGAACCACTTGTTCAACAAATTTATCTACATGTTCTTTTTCGTAAGGGCCAGGCGTTGCAGAAACATAGATCCTTTGAGCACTTTTTAATTCAAACTCATCAAACCGTAAGGGTCTATTTTCTAATGCAGAAGGCAGTCTAAAGCCATATTCAACCAACGTTTCTTTTCTGGACCGGTCACCTTTATACATTGCTCCAATTTGCGGCACCGTAACATGACTTTCATCAATAATTAACAAGGCATCATCAGGCAAATAGTCAAACATGGTGGGTGGCGATTCACCCACTTCTCTACCCGATAAATAACGTGAATAATTTTCTATCCCTGAACAGTAACCCACTTCCATAATCATTTCTAAATCGAACAAGGTTCTTTGTTCCAGTCGTTGCGCTTCAACCAGCTTATTATTTGAGCGTAATTGTTCCAGCCTTTCAACCAGCTCAACTTTTATCTCATCAACTGCGGCTAACAACTTTTCTCTTGGTGTTACATAATGTGTTTTTGGATAAATAGTAAATCTAGCCAGGCGTTGAGTTATCTCGCCTGTTAATGGGTCGAACAATGATAATCGTTCGATTTCATCATCAAACAACTCAATTCGTAGCGCCTGTTCATCAGACTCAGCGGGAAATACATCGATGACATCGCCTCTCACCCGATATGTGGCACGTTTAAGATCAATATCATTGCGGCTGTATTGCATTTCAGCCAGACGCCGCAATAAATCACGCTGTTTTATGATGTCGCCACGGACTAGATGCAGTACCATTTGAAAATAAGACTCAGGCTCACCCAGGCCATAGATAGCCGATACAGTAGCGACTACAATAGTGTCTTTACGTTCTAATAAAGCCTTGGTTGCGGACAATCGCATCTGCTCGATATGCTCATTTAATGAAGCGTCTTTATCGATAAAGGTATCTGAAGCAGGTACATAAGCTTCTGGTTGATAATAGTCATAATAAGACACAAAATATTCCACACTATTATCAGGAAAAAACTCTTTCATCTCCCCATATAGCTGAGCTGCCAAGGTTTTATTCGGTGCCATGATCAACGCCGGGCGTTGAGTCTGCAGAATGACATTGGCAATGGTAAAGGTTTTACCCGATCCAGTTACCCCAAGTAATGATTGATGCACCTCTCCGTCATTTAAGCCTTCAACTAATTGCTGAATTGCTGCTGGTTGATCTCCTGCAGGTTGGTATCGACTTTGAATTTTAAATTGTTTTTTCACTTAACTAGAGGCTTTTATCAGAAATATTGTTATATTTTAACAGCAAGCGGACAATTTATTCTGGCGGGAACAATATAATTTTCGTAATTACTCAGCGTAAAATGATGCGACAGCTTTAAGCCCTCTCCTGCTGGAGAGGGAGGGGGGGAGGAGAAACCAAACAATTTTCTTGTTCAAGATTTCTCGATTGTACTGTATTCGCTCACTGCCATTAAGTTAAGGGATTAGTTCGTTGGGGCGCAGTGCTTGTATTTCCCTTAACTTAATGGCATTGATGCGGGAGCAAACAAAATGGGCTAGTTTTGCTAAGCTGTACTATTGTTAATAGCCATGATAATGAATGTCTATTAGTCAAAAACAACGCTGTTTCTGCCTGACTCTTTTGCTTGATATAATGCATGATCGGCCTGATCCATTGCTTGCTGGATTTCTGTAACGGTATCATTATATTCCATGCCTCCGATACTGACAGTTATTGAAATCATATGTTTATCAATTGCTATGGATAATTCAGAAATTGTTTGTCGTATTCGTTCTGCAAATTGCCGTGCTGGCTCTAAACCAGTCTCTGGCAAGATGATGGCGAACTCTTCCCCTCCAATTCTACCGAAAATATCATCAGCTCTTTTCATGCTTTGAATAGTCTTCGTCAATATTTTTAAAACCTCATCCCCAACATGATGTCCATACTGATCATTAATTAGCTTAAAGTGGTCAACATCAATCATCAGAAAACTAAAAGTATTCTCATATCGTTCACTACGGCACAATTCATCATTACTCTGTTCAAAAAAAGCACGACGATTCAAAATATTGGTTAAGGCATCCGTATGCGCGAGTTTTTCAAGCTTCATTGACAGAGCTTTAAGTTCAGCATTATTTTCGATAAGTAATAAATGTGACTCTATTATGCTCTTAAACCGCCGTATCAAATCTTGTTGATCTTTACTGTAGTATCGAGCTCTGTTATCAAGTACACAAATAGTTCCAAAAGGATCACCATTAGGCCAGATAATTGGCAACCCAAGGTAGTTAATCATTTTTAATTTAATATCCGGGTTATTTTTCCAATCTTTATCTTCCAGTGCGTTAGGGATAAATAAGCGCTTGCCTGTACGAAGTACATGTTCACAATAAAGCCCAGAACCAAACCACTGTGCTTTTTCTCCCTCTTTATATGGATTGTCTTCGTTGTTGCTTTTAACAAAGACAGAAAGCTCATTTCCCAGTCGTTGCATAATTAAAGCAGCAGGTACATCCATAATTTTTGCCATTAATTCGATAATAGCTTGCCACTCCACTATTATCTCTGCATCTACATCAAAGTGTCTTGTGTTTTGCCACTTCTGAGTGGCGCTTTCATCTAATAACTTAACTGTCATAAGAAGAGCCCCCAAACATAATTCCCCCTTATATGCGGCTATTTATGATAAAAAAACATCACAATTTTAAATGAATGAACTATTTAAATAGCATGCAATATGTAGGCCTAAGATTACAATACTTATTTATCAATAAGATACCCTGCTTGTTTAAATTGACCTCCGTTATATTGTAAAAATTATTGACAGTTCCTTGCCTATAAAAATTTCTCAGTGATGTATCTTAGCTATATTTAAGCATAAGTTGATTTAAACTCTATGTAATCTAATAATTACATAAAATGAAGGTTTCCTCATCCTTTTTTTACTTAATAGTGTAAAAATACCTGACAACATATCAGTCAAAAGGAAGTGTTGGATGTTTGTGAAAAAACCAGCATAATGAAATTAATCTCATCCCCACCCCCACAGGCACTCACTATTTATTAGGATTATCACAATGAACTCGCAAGATCCTCAACCAAGCAATGATGAAAAAGCCACGCTTATAGTGTCTAAAAACCAGCCATACACTGCTGATTATCAAGCTGAATATGGCTTGTTTACTGATAATTTACGTATTGAAGGTATTATTGGCGAAGGGGGTGTAGGTAGAGTCTATCTGGCATATGATAAATCTATTGGCCGCCGTGTAGCGGTTAAAGAAATTTTAGAACCTTCGTCTGATAGTAATAATGAACTCACTAATTCCTTTATACATGAAGCTAAAATTACGGGAAAATTAGAACACCCCGGCATTATCCCGATATATGAAATAGGTAATCGTAATCATGATAATCCCTATTATGTTATGAAATATATCAAGGGTGTCACCATGGAAGAAAAATTCAGTTTTTATGCTGAAACTAACAATGAGAATAACTTTAAACAACGTATTAAACTTCTAGATACCCTTATTGATGTCTGTGAAGCACTTGCTTATGCTCATGCAAAAGGCGTTATACACCGAGATATCAAACCAAACAATATCATTAGCGGAAAATTTGGAGAAACCATTATTCTAGACTGGGGCCTGGCTCAAGTTATAAATGATGATTACAACACGCAGTTCTACAATGATGCGATCAAACACCAACAACGTACTTTTAGTGACCTCACTTCCACTACAACGGTGGGAACACCACGATATATGGCGCCAGAACAAGTGACTGGTCAGACCAACAAAGCCAGTGATGTCTATAGTTTGGGAGTTATTTTGTTCAGAATTATTACCGGAAAACTACCTTATTCTGGCAATGCTGATGAAGTTCAACAGCATTTAACAAATAGTAAACCTTCCCCCTCACCCTTTAAACTCAATCCCTCAGCCCCGGCAGAGTTAGTCGCTATATGTGAGAAAGCTATGGCTAAATCGGCTAAGGACCGTTTTGCAGATGCCAGTGAACTACTCAAACAACTCAATGACTATCGTAGCGGCCGCATGGTTGAGGTTTATAGTTATTCAAAGAAAGAGCTATTCAACAGGTTTATCTCTCGCAATAAGTTACTGGTAAGTCTGTTAAGCATATTACTGATAAGCATAATAACTGGCGCAGGTTTTGCTCTGCATTATGCCTATCAAATGAATCTGGCGAAAACCAGAGCAGAAGAGGCCTTGGTAACAATCACTACGTTTGGTGAAAGAGCTCAAAAACAAGCGCATGGCATTGCAAAAACAATAAGGTCTAATACCTCCACCTTATATGCCGACCTTGGAATAACAGCAAACAAAATAAGTCTGCTAAATCAACCCGGTAGTATCCAGGAAAAAAAACTACTTTCTGAATTACAGAGCCGATACCCCAAATTTGAAACATTTTCAATAACGCAGGCTAACTCCCTTTCAGCAGAATTATCCTTAGGCTGGAAAACAACGGCTCAAAAATACGATGCCCCTATTGCAAAAGTTATTAATGCTCAATTACAGATTATTTTTCGCACACCCATTCATAAAGGTGATCTGGTAGAACGTTTTCTTGAAACCAATATGTTCCCAGAGAAGGTTATCCCTGCCCTTTTTCCTATTGCACCAGTTTCAGATTCTAAGCCCCAACATATATGGATAATGCGTAATGATGGCCTGATCATATACGATAAACACCCAAGCTATGTAGCAAGTAATTTATTTATCGACTCTAGATACAGTCCATCACCTTCTTTATTAGCTTTTGGACACCTTACTCTAGGTGATGATGACGGTATTGGTAGCTACACCTTTATAGATAATGATCAGAAAATTGAAAAGATCGCGTCCTGGGATAGTGTTATATTTAATGATACAGAACGCTGGGTTATTATTGTTAATTACCCTTATTTAATTAGTGATACTCCCCATAGAGCACTGAATATTCAGTAATTAAGCTTACTATGAGTTAAATAATTCGTGATTACTCAGCGTAAAATGATCGGTATAGCTCCGAAGACCTCCCTTGCAAGTATAGGGTATCTACACAAATATTCGAGTAGATTTTCACCTAAATAGTTGCTTTTAATAAGGAGGGGCCTCAAGGCCGCGACCGCGACAAGGAAAGGTCTAAGATCAAGAACAATAGCGGCCTGTAGCCTTCTCCTACCGAGCTGAATAGCAGCAAATTGTTTATATTTAGCTTGCCTAAGGACTGCTGTAGTTACAATAATTCAAGCGGTAGGAATATCCATGTTGCTTTCAATTAAGCTTCCATCAATGATCTCGTAGCATTTATCTACTAAGCGCAGGCCAGCTTGCCGGTGTGTCACCATGATCAGGGTTTTATCCTTAGCGATTAGCTGCAGTGCATTTAACACCTCATGTTCAGTGTCTTTATCTAAACCTTCTGTTGGTTCATCCAGTAACAGTATAGGGGCATCTTTTAAGTACACTCTGGCTAAAGCAATTCGTCTGGCTTCTCCTCCCGACACTTTTGCCCCCTGCTCTCCCACCCAGGTATTTATGCCTTGCGGTAATTGAGCAATCATTTTATCTAGTCCTGCCATTCTGATAGCTTGCCTGATTTCAAATTCGCTGGCAGTCGGTTTTGCGATCAATAAATTTGCTTTAATCGTGGTGGCAAACAATTCAGTTCTTTGTGATAACACCGCAAACTGCTGCATTAAATCATCTGACAATAAATCCTGATATTCAATACCCGCATATTGAATAGTCCCTTGTTGAGGATCAAAAAACCGCATGATTAACTGCAATAATGTGCTCTTCCCCGCACCACTATCACCCACAATGGCAACTTTACTGCCAGGCGGGATTTGCAAATCAATATTATTTAAAACCCAATCTGTCTGTTCTGAATAACGAAAGCTCAGCTTATTAATTGAAATACCCCCAGCATTATCAATTTTATGAGCTTGTTTTGGTTCAATAATAGTAGCTGATAAATTAGCTATACTGCGAATTCGTTTTGCTGCTGTCTGAGTTTTCGCTAACATTTGCATCGCTGCGGATAATGGCATCACTAATTCAAATACCGCTAACACACAAAAAACCAACATGACCAATATGGCTCCAGAAATACTAGCCTGCTGAAATAACAAAATGCTAATCAGCAATGCTATGGTTACCGTCAGCTGAGATATCAACAAAGTTATCGCTGTTGAAAATGCGGATAACTGATTATTTTTTCTTTGCGTGCTCAGCAATTGTTCCGATTTTTCAAGTAGCCGCTTTTTAAACCGTGTGTAGGCATTAAAGGCATTAAGTTCGGCAATACTTTGTAGCATTTCAATTTGCTGTACTTTGAACTGTGCCGTTTGTTCAGTAATTTTCTTGGCACCAGCAGACCCCAATCGATTAAACAGCCAGGGGATAAGCACAGAGCTTATCAACAACATGATAAAAACAAAGAGACTTAATTGAACTGAATACCAGCTAATAAAAAATACAACAGCACCACCACCCAAAAAGGCAATCAACATTGGCGAGATCAATCTCAAATATAAAGCATCCAGTGCATCAATATCCTGAGTAAGGCTATGCATTAGATCAGCACTCTGCTTCATAGCCAGACGACCGGGTGCCAGAGGAATGAGTTTTGCAAAAAACCAACAGCGGATTTCAGCTAATACCCTAAAGGTCGCTTCATGCGTCACCACTCGCTCACCGTATCGGCCTAAAGTTCGAATAATTGCCAGAGCGCGTATTTCTGCCGCGGGCTGCATAAAATTGAACGTAACCGCCACACCATCAGGCGCTAACATGCCTGCTATTGCTGATGCGGTGATAAACCAGCCAGACAACGTTAACAAGGTAATGGATGCCAGGGAGGTGACTAAAGCTAATAGTAGCCCTGATATTAGCCAACCTTTATAAGGTTTAAAAAGCTTTAAAAAAAACAATAAATCCTTCATGTTAACTGTATTACTCTGTCCATTTTGTCGATAACATCTGCATCATGGCTGGCAATAAGGAGTGTTTTATCCTTAAACAAGCTTTCAATCAGCTGCAATAATTTTGTCTTAGTCTGTTGATCTAAATGCGCAGTGGGTTCATCCAGTAACACGATAGCCGAGTTTTGAACAAAAGCCCTCGCCAAGGCAATACGTTGAACTTGCCCCCCCGACAAGCCATAACCTTTTTCCCCAACCAAGGTTGACAAACCGTTTTCCAGGTATTGACTAAATTCTGTCACCCCCGCTCTATCAGCGGCTGTGTTGATCTGTGAATCAGATAACTCAGGGTCAAACAGACTGATATTATCTTTGATGCTGGCATAAAAAACATGTGATTGCTGTCCCGCCCAGGCAATGTTGTTCTGCTTATTAACTGGCTGACCATTGATTAAAATAACGCCCTCTGTTGCCTGCTCAAAACCTAACAACAAATTAAATGCAGTTGTTTTACCGACGCCCGACTCGCCGACTAGAGCAACATTTTCACCCGTAGCGATTTGTAGATTGAGTGATTTAATGACTTGTTTATTCTGATATGACTTTGATACCGCAAGCATTTCAATTGCATAGACTGTTGACTTAGTGGGTTTAATATCCACTTTATCAATTTGCTCATTTGTCACTTGCTGTAACACTTTTAAAATATTATCAGCCGCAGCAATAGCCGCTGCTTTATCGTGGTAATAAACGGCTAGTTGCTTAAGCGGGTTAAAAAATTCTGGTGCTATTAGTAATACAAATAAAGCCTCTTGCAAGCTAATATTAATAGCAGGGCCAAAACGGATTAAGCCTAATAAACCTAAACCAACATAGACGGCAACCAAGGCAACGGCAACAGCACTGAAAAACTCCAACACCGCCGATGACAGAAATGCTATGTGCAAAACGTTCATAGTTTTTTCCCGAAAAGCGGTGGAAATTTTTGTGATGTTTGTTAATTCGGCTTCAGCCTGAGAAAATAATTTAAGCGTACTTAAACCTTGCAATCGATCAAGGAAATAGCCACTCATTCTTGCCATTGCCAAAAATTGACTACGACTAGCGGATGCCGCACCCATACCAACCAGTGCCATAAATACTGGCACTAAAGGCCCTGTCACTAAGAAGATCACAGCGACTATCCAATTAACTGGCAGAACGACGGCAATCATTATCAAAGGCAATACCGAAACAATTATTTGTTGGGGTAAATATCGAGAATAATAATTCTCCAACGCTTCTGTATGTTCGAGTGTTGTGGCTGCCAACTCACCACTTTGTTGTTGCTTACAAAAAGCGGGACCAAGCTGTGAAAATTTATTTAATACTTGTTCACGTACCGTACGCTTGATTTGTTCAGCGACTTTAAATCCCATGACGGGAAAATAATAACTGCAAATACTTCTTAAAATAAAAGTGAGAACTAGCCAGCCGAACATGCTCATCAATTGAATTAGCGGCGCCTGTTCAATAACGAGTTGATGAACAATGTAGGCTAATAATGCAGACTGAGCAATCACTAAAACACCCTGAAAAACACCAATGCTAGCGGTAATATACAGCCCTTGATTAACCGTTTTTTTCTGCTTTTTTAACCAATCAAGACATTCTCGCTCTCTGATCTGGTTGTTGTCGTATGCTTTTTTATTGTCTATGTTTAACAAGGTTTTTTTCTGAATGTAAGTCAATGAAATTGATAGCGTCATTATAAAACTTATTTCTACTCATTTTAGACTAATCTATAGATAGGGCCTTAGCATTTTGTAACAAAGGCATAATTAACCATGAACTCTCGCTATGTTATAAATAAAAGTACTGAGCAATGTTGCCGAATTAACTGATTAATCAAGTAATTTATTGTAGGACATAAATGGTGCTTCAATAATATCAACACCGGATAAAAGAAAATGGAAAGCTTAAAAAATCAAAACAACGGCTCAAAAGATAGTGAAGAACTCACCATAGATGCACTCATATCACCCGATGATCATTTAGCTGTATTATCCAAATCAGAAGTGAATAAATTACTGGATACCAGCCAAGGCGGCTTATATCAAGTCTTGCATAATTGCGCATTGGCCGTGCTTAATTGTGGTAATACCATGGATAATGGTAAAGAACTGTTGGAACGTTTTAGCTCCTTTTCCATTGAAGTGATACAAGAACAGCGTGGGATCAAGCTGGAGGTCAAGGGAGCACCAGCCAACGCCTTTGTTGATGGTCAAATGATTAAAGGAATCAGAGAACATTTATTCTCCGTGTTAAGAGATATTATTTATCTCAGCGATGAAATTGATGACAATCCAAAATTTGAATTGAAATCAGCAGACGGCGTGACAAACGCAGTCTTTCATATACTAAGAAATGCCAACATTATTCGCCATCAAACCGAACCCAAATTAGTTGTTTGCTGGGGTGGACATTCTATCTCCAGAGAGGAATACAATTACACCAAAGAAGTGGGTTACCAGATTGGTTTGCGGGATATGAATATTTGCACGGGCTGTGGCCCAGGGGCAATGAAAGGCCCAATGAAAGGGGCTACTATAGCTCATGCCAAACAAAGAATTAGCGACGGCCACTATATAGGACTGACCGAACCGGGTATTATTGCTGCTGAATCCCCGAACCCGATTGTTAATGATTTAGTCATTTTACCCGATATAGAAAAACGCCTGGAAGCTTTTGTTCGCACAGGCCACGGCATCATCGTTTTTCCTGGTGGCGCTGGCACAGCAGAAGAAATCCTCTACATACTCGGTATATTATTACATCCTGATAATATTGAAATGCCCTTCCCCCTAATTTTTACAGGTCCAAAATGTGCAGAAGATTATTTCAAACAGATTAATCAATTCATTGGCGACACTTTAGGCTTTGAAGCACAACAACTATACAAAATTATTATCGACGATTCAGACCGTGTGGCCAGAGAAATGAAAACAGGAATTCAACAGGTACGTGAATTCCGCAAAAACAAAGGCGATGCTTTTTACTTCAACTGGCTACTAAAAATCAGTCCTATATTTCAACAGCCCTTTATTCCCACCCATAAAAATATGGCTAGCCTTAAATTAGACAAAGACCAGGACAGCCATCAGTTGGCAGCCAATTTACGCCGGGTCTTCTCGGGGATAGTCGCGGGTAATGTCAAAGATGAAGGTATTCGAGCGATCGAGCAACATGGTCATTTTATGGTCACTGGTGATAGAGAAATTATGGCGTCCGTTGATCAATTATTACAATCATTTGTCACTCAGCATCGAATGAAGTTAGCAGGAACAGACTATATACCTTGTTATAAAATAATAAGTTGAGATAGATAAAACTGATCTTCTGCTAGCAGACTTTAGTGCGCAGATAAACAGTTATACATCAGAACAATCAGGTTCTCCGTTATTCATTAATATTTGTTGTCGTGCAGCATCTGCTAATTTGATTGCCGCATTCCAGCTGTCATGCTGGTTTACAGTTTGCGCGATTGGCTCTGGAATCATTACTTTTGCTATATTAACTATAACCGCCCCTCTTCTGGGTAACCATGTGTGTGCTCGCAAGATTGAGCGTGTACCACGAATAGTAATGGGTATTATGGGACGAGCATTCATAACCGCCGCGCTAAAAGCGCCCATCCGAAAAGGTAGCAAGCCAGGTTCACGAGTAAAAGTGCCTTCAGGAAAAAACAATATTGACTTGTCTTTTGCAACAACAGCGGTGATTTTTTTAGCATCACTAATACTTTGCTGACTGTCAAAACGTTCGACAAACTCAGTCTGCAACTTACGCAACAAAGTACCGGCAATAAACTGATGATTTAACTCTGCCTTGGCTACAAAGTTAAATTCCATAGGAATAGTTAAAATCAGCATCATACTATCAAGGTAACTTGCATGATTGCAGACAAAAACAAAAGGCCCCTGTTCAGGATTAATGTTTTCCAGCCCCTGCACTGTCACTTTGATATGACACAGCCAGCTCAGGAGCCGAAAGCTAGAACGCATAATCGACCAACTCCAGCGACGAGGACAACAAACAACTAAGGGCCAGGTTATTACTGCGCTGATAATAAATATCAACCAGGCATAGGCTCCGTATAAGCGGGGACCAATCAAACTAAATCCAGGTTTTATTTTGTGTAAGCCCGATCTGAATAACAAAGCTGAAAAAAGTAGTTTGATTTTTTGAGTATAAGATGAGCCGAATAAGCCTCTCTGATAAAGCTCTCTACACGATGTACGTCTGATTTTTCCACTAGAGGTTTTTAATACAGTATGCGGCGCAGCAAAAACAATATCATCCACTGGGGTCCCAACCAATGCAGTAGCAATACTATTAATCTGGCTATGTAACTGTTCCCGCAACTCAGGGTTTTGGATTTTGCTTTCAGCCAATACAATCAAACGTTCGGTACCTGAATCCCTGTTTTGACTGCCAAACACAGCAACACAACCATTGCGAATACCAGCAAGCGCACCAATAGCATATTCCAGCTCATGAGGATAAATATTACGCCCAGCATGGATGATAAGATCTTTAACTCGGCCAGTGATATACAGCTCTCCATTGGCTATATAGGCCAGGTCACCAGAATCCAACCAATCACCATGAAATAATAACTGACTCTGGCTGGGATTGCGGAAATAGCCACTGGTTGTAGAGGGGCCTTTAAATTCCAGGCGGCCTTGCTGGCGCTCTGGCAGTTCTCGTCCACTCCCATCTACCACCCGAATTTCATGTCCTGTTAAAGGTATTCCACAACAGGCAAATTTAAGCGCATCAATGCCTTGACTGACAGGGTCTGCCAACCCTGTTTTCATAAAGGTTAATCGATCAATCTGATCAATTAACGGTGTCCGGCCCAGTTTTGAAAAAGCCAACCCGACTGAACATTCCGCTAAACCATAAACGGCTTGAATAGCAGACTTACTTAGGCCACAAGGTTCAAACTTTTCACTAAACCGAATTAACGTGGCTGGACTGACAGGTTCCGCCCCATTGAACATACAGCGCACAGAACTCAAATCCAGATTATTCAGCATATCGCCTTTTATTCGCTGCAAACACAGTTCATATGCAAAATTAGGCGCACCCGTTAATGTGCCATGATATTGATGTAAAGCATTTAACCAGCGACTAGGTCGGGCTAAAAATGATAACGGCGACATCACCACAAAGTGCATGGAATAATATAGGCTGCCAAACCAGGCACCAATCAAGCCCATATCATGATAAAGAGGAAGCCAGCTGACATAAACATCAGTTGATTTTGCAGCGACTCTCTCACCCATCGCATAAACATTACTAAGCAAATTTTGATGCGTTAATACAACGCCTTTCGGTGTCCCTGTACTACCCGAGGTATATTGCAAAAAGGCAATATCCTGAGCAGATATTTCAGGCCGTAACAACACTCCGTCAGTTTCAGCTAACTGATCAGCAGTAACAACACGCTGCAAGCTGTTTAGTTGAGATACCAGCCTATCTGCAATTGCTTTGTCTTCTGCAACGGTGATCAACATTATTGCCTGACAATTTTCCAGAATACGCTGATGGCGTTGTAGATGTTCTTCTATCTGGGCTCTGCGAGCAGGTGGGTAAAGAGGGACAGGAATGCCTCCAGCAATTAAAATAGCAAAAAAACTAATAAAATAGTCTCTGCTGGTTGGCAACATAATAGCGACTGCCTGTTTAGGCTTAAGGCCAAAATATTGCAATCCGGCAGCCATAATTTCTGCTGCAGATTTCAGATCTTGAAAGGTAATTTTCTGACCATCATTTTGGTCAGTATAAAATGTGATATGAGTGCGATGAGGGTGATGTTTCACATGCCATTCTAAAACATCGACTAGTGTCTTTGCATCATATGCAATAGCCTCTATATCATGCTGTTGATTATTGTTGCTATTAGATAAAACGGCCTTAAGTGGCTGAGAAGGCTTAATATTCTGTATTTCTCGCCAGAGGTCTCTTGCTGATTCAATCCGCCCATAGATCTGTTCGGGAAATGACAGAGAATAATATTCTTCGACTCGAGTCAGCATTTCCATGCGGGTCAAACTATCTAAGCCTAAATCCTTATCAAAACGACTATCCAGGTGCAGTCTACGTAACTGTTCTGGACGCACACGTAAATCCTGCCCTAACTGACGAATCAATATAAGTAAGTCATTGCTATCTTGATCTGCTTTGGCTGGATGTTCTGAATTTATAGGCATAAATGAATTATAGCCTGAAAATAATTAAACTATTCAGCTAAGCCTAAAAAACTAGTCAGAATAGTTTTGCACATCATTACCCCCCCCAAAACAGCCCCTGTAATTTCAGCTACTTATAAACAGGGACGACTTGCCTAGCATAATTTAAACCTAGAATCATGGCTGAAAAAGCATTAAATAACAGTGTCAAATACACTATTAATATCAAGAAATCAACTTCAACCCGGGTGGCAAAGCTTCTCCAAAGATTTGTTTTTCTTCCGTTTCATCCAGCTCTTTATAGGCTTCAACCATTTCTATCCAGGCATTAGGTGATTTGCTCTGTTGTAATTTTTCTATAATCTGTAACCTGACTGATTCTTCAAGGTCTCTTGCTCTATCACCGCTCATTCTTGCCATTAATGTCGCTGCAAACCCTGCTTGTGGTACTTTCTTCCAATCAACTTTTAGTAGTTGCTGTAACCAGCTGGCGACTATGTCTGCTGGAATAACATTATGATTACTGCCATGAAAGGGTACGCGGGAAGCAATACGCCCGACTGCCCACCAGGTTTGATTAGGTTCGCTGGATTTTTGTAGTCGCTTTAACAACCACTCACACACTGTTATTTTTTTATCAACGGGTAACCGTTCTAATACCCCGACCAAACGAACCATATCATCATAGCCGCGCATTTTAATTTGTTTGGCGACCCCTGCTTGTCTGGCCGCAGCTGGGTTTAAAAACTTGGAAATATCTTTAAACAGTTGTTCTTGTGCTTCTGCATTTAAACCGCCAGCTATACGACGCCATAAGGTCCACCATTCTGTCCAGTTTTGTCTTTCATTTACAAACTGTATGGTTTGACTATAAGTTTTCCATAACTGCTCTACTCTCCAGTCATCTAATGGATAACCAAAACCAGGGCGCAAACAAAAACCGACTAAGCTCAACCACACACGTTCATGATTTTCTGAACGGCGACGAGATTTCATACAGTCCAATAAACTAGCAAATAATGCTCGAAGTAATGGGGTATCCCAGTCAGCTCGAGAAAGACCGAGTACTTTCTCAATATCAGCACGTAAACTTTTTACTGCTTTAGGGTCTACTTTCTTAGATTTTGAACCAAAAACAGCCTGTATTTTTTCTACGGCCAGATTAAAGTTAGCGGGTAACTCAGTTGATTCTTGTGAACCGCCAGAACCTTTCCTTCTGATTTGAAACTCAACATCAAAACGTAGGCTAGGATCAACAATAGACACACACTGAATTTTTAAAGTCCCCACCTCTGTTTGAGTCACAGCCAGCTGTACTTTAATTTCACCTTTATCTTCACCTTCAAAGGCAACAGCTAAAGGCGGTAATGAATTAAAGCGCTCATCTGTTATTTCGACTAACTGACCCGGCTGGTATTTTGTATCTCCAGTGGTTGATGCCAAATGAAAGCGCACAGGCTGCCCTATACGCAAGGCAAATTGCTGCTCCTTCAGCATCACTTCAACACCCTCTTCACTGCCTCGAGGTAGTACACATATACCTGTTTGTTGATGCGCTTTATCGCTGGTGTCGACTAATAGAAAATAACTACGGGCAGAACCACCGCCAATTTTAATTTTTTTATCCCGTCGGGCAATAGCATAACTCACAGCACCAAAGGCAACGGATAGTTCTGGATGTTTATTTTCTAATAAGACGGGCTGTTGATCACTCCATGAGTTAATTAAATCTATGGTTCTCTGGGTAATCGGTTTACTACGAAATACACCGCCATTTAATAAAATTGCATCGGGTACTTTGCCAGAATGGCCTAATGCATCTGCCGCTGCATCACTGTGTAAACTTAAAAAAGCCGCGATATGTTTACTAATTGCAGGTTCAGCTGCATAAGGCAATCCAAACTCAACGACTCCACTGCGTTTTCTATCGGGTAAATCATCTAGCCTAGATAAAGGAAAAAAACCATCCAGTGCTATCTGTCTCACTTCCTGTTTATCTAGCTGAGCAGACCTTGATCCACCAATTAACTTAGATCCTCCACCCAATAGCGTCACATTCACCTGTTCTGGTGCATCTTCAGCTAACAAACGTTCTTTAGCAATTCGGCATTGTTCTAATAATTGAGATAAATCAGCGGCTGATAATTTTTTCTCACCTTTGGTAATTCTATTTTCAGCTAAATGCGCTAAGGCCAAATCAATATTATCACCACCTAACATAAGATGATCACCCACACCGATACGGGTCAGCTTTGGTTCATCCTGAGCTTTTTCGACTTTAATCAAGGTGAGATCTGTCGTTCCACCACCTACATCACAGACCAAAAGCAATTGAACATTTTCTAAAGCTTGCTTGATATTGCCTGAATGTCGACGTAACCAGTCATAACAAACTGCTTGAGGTTCTTCTAATAAGCGTATATCGGGTAAACCTGCAATTTTTGCGGCTTCTAATGTTAAAGATCGAGCCGCTTCATCAAATGATGCGGGTACTGTAATGACTAGCGTTTGCTTTTCTAGCGGTGCATCAGGAAATTTGTGCGCCCAAACAGTTCGTACATGGGCTAAATAACTGGCACTTGCCTCTAAAGGAGAAACTTTTTGAATATCATCCGCGCTACCCCAAGGCAAAATATCCGCAGTATGATCAACCGAAGGATGAGATAACCAGCTTTTAGCACTGGTCACAAAACGGCCTTGTGTTTTTGCACCTAATAAGCGGGCCGCTTCACCAATAACCGCTGTTTCTCCCGCGGGGGAAAAGCCAACATCTGCTTCAGATAATTCACCCTCTGCCGGATGATAGCGGACGGAAGGCAATAATGAACGACTAGCTACCTCGCCAGGGGCAATCAGCTGTTCAATTTGAAAGATTTGTATAGACTGACTGCTCTGTGATTTGTCTGCTTCTGTGTAAGCGACAACAGTGTGTGTTGTACCTAAGTCGATTCCGACCAAATACTTTGTAGATTTATTATTCAAAAAACTTTCCTCACACCCTTGTCCTTAGCTGAAACAAGAAACATTCCAATGAAAAAAGCTATTATACTTCACCTGAACAGGAATCAGCTAGAGACGTTGCATTCAACGTCTCTACCGTTCATTTATATAAACAATCCTGATTCCCCACAAGCTTCAGCCAATTCCCAGAGGCAGTCTTGTTTGCTAGTAACAATCGAGACTGGAATGAGTTCCATGACAACTATTGATGTAGGAGCGTCCGCCCTCGGCGCGATATAAAATAGATGCTTTGCTCTAAAAACCATCTATTATCATCGCGCCGAGGGCGGGCGCTCCTACCCTGTTCCTTATTCACTAAAAGGTTTACACAGTGGAGGAAAGTTTACCTAATCAGGTAAACAATTAAACTTCCCAGGCTTTATTTTTATCAATCCAGCGCAAACTTAAGTAATACCATATAACCATCGGCACCATCATTGGCAGCCAGCTCCAGTCATCAATTAAAAAGATCTGTTTAATCCATTGCTGATCTGTAATATACAAACTCCATGGAAAGCAATACACTGTAAATATCACACAACTCCAAATCAATATTAAAGCCCCTTTTCTGGTGTTAATACTTGAGAACGCTAAAAACACCCAAAGCGGCATATTATCTTTCTTTTCCATTTGTTTTCCTTGATTAATTGTTAAATGACTCAATTAATAGCCCGTACAAGTTGCTACTAACTATTCTTCCCCTGCTCTTACATCAAATTCAATTTTCCAGCGATGATCATCTTGCTGAGAAACTGCATGTAACTCTAGCGTGCCAACTTCTGTGACAGCGGCACTTAAATGAACTGGAACAACTTCACCTGCTCTACGGCCTTCTTCGGGCAAAGTGATTTCAATTTCATCCAGTTCCTGTAATTCTTCATCCGTCCAATAATCAAGACGCACACCTACACCATCTTCTCTACGCGTATTAGAGGCAAAAAACCTGAATCGAACAGGCTCTCCAATGACCAAACCAAATTCATCGTCGGGTAATGCTTCTTCAGTCCCCTCTTCCATTCCAAAAGGTGCAATACACAGGGCTTCAACTTCGGGTGCCATGCCTGGAATTGCAGGCATGGCACTTTCCACACCGACATAATAAGAAGCAGCTGTACCGCCTTTAATACGAACACCATTGCCTTGGCGAACCATACCATAATAAGCCGCACCTTTGGCAACAGCCAAGTCAAGGTCCGCCCCTTCCAGTAATCTTGCTTCAGGCGCTTGCTCGGAAGTTAACCAGGAATTTAGCACATTCAACAATCTATCAGCTAATACAGCAGATTTTAACACCCCGCCATTAAATAATACCGCAGTAGGATGTAAAAAACTGGCATTGTCAGGCAAATTAACATGCTCTAAATCATCTGTAGCGGCTTGTTGCTTAGCTAAAAAACCAGCTAAATGACGAGTGATACCGGCATCTTGTGCATAAGGTAGGCCTTTGGTCCTCAAACCAGAGCGTGGTCTTGAAACGGGGCGATCACTGGCTGCAACTTCAGGTAAAAACCCTTCGACCAACACACTGTTGACTTCATCTCGAGTCAATTCGGTTCGCAAAGTCCCACCAATTAATGATGAGCCGCGGCTTGGTACAACTAAAGCCACATTATCTGTTTCTGGATTATTAAAAATCTTTTCTTTAGCATCACGACAAGCATGCGTTAATGCCTGTACTTGCCAGGCTTCAAGACGATTGCCACTTTCCTTTTCCATTTTTGCTTTAATGGTATAGGCTAAGGCCAAATCCATATTGTCGCCACCCAGCAAAATGTGATCACCTACTGCCACACGGGTTAACTCAAGATTCCCCTCTTGTTCTGTTACGGCTATTAAGGATAAATCGGTCGTTCCGCCACCGACATCAATCACTAAAATAACATCCCCTACATTGACATGATTTCGCCAGTCACCCAGGCTATTATTAATCCAGCTATATAATGCAGACTGAGGTTCTTCTAATAGTAAGGCATGATGCAAGCCAATTGATCTGGCAGCTTCAACCGTTAATTCTCTGGCAGCAGGGTCAAACGATGCTGGCACAGTAATAATCAAATCTTGCTTTTCTAAAGCTGCATGTGGATATTGATTTTCCCAGGCATCTTTCATATGTTGCAAATAGGCTTTTGTGGCCTGGAATGGTGATACCCTGCCCACCTCTTCAGGCGCTTCTGATGGCAAAATAGCTTCTTTGCAATCAACACCGGCATGACATAACCAGCTCTTGGCACTTGCTACCAGTCGAATCGGTGTTTTACTCCCCAGATTGCGCGCAATATCCCCAACTAAATGATCTGCTGATGCCGTCCACGGTAAGGTGGTTGATCCTTCCGCAATTTCAGCTTCATGGGCTAAATAAAGAAACGAAGGCAGTTGTTTTTTCTCTTCAACCACACCAGGACTAGTCAGCTGAGGAATAGCCAATACTTGCTGGGTTATTTCGTCATCATCACTGCTTAAGTCAACATAGGATAAAACACAGTGGGTAGTGCCTAGATCTATCCCAACAGAATATCGCTTGCCTTGGTCTTGGTTAGCTTGAGTGTCAGAAGACTCGGTCTGAGCTTCCATCTCATTCTCGGGCTCATCAGCATGCTGCTGCTCATTTTCCTGAGCATTTTCATCTTCAGTTGAGCTTTCATCATTTTGATTTACATGTCCAAACAGGCCATTCATAGTTCAACCTCGGCAGCCGCGATAATATTGGCATTATGCCCAGCAGTCAGCTTAGGCAAGCGAATATTAGTCACTTGCCAGCCTTTATGAATCAAAGTTCCGTTAAAAGGCGCTTTACCCACAATATTGCCTGTTAACCGTACCTCAGAGGCATTAAATCCTTCAGTCAAAGTGACTTTACTGCCTTCCTGATCTGTTCTCACAGTGTCCAGAGTAAAGTGCTCGTTGATTGCTTTGTTACAGCCTTCATGCACCACACGAGCAGCCACACCAATATCTGCATCACTGTATGCCGCTATATCTTCTTTTATAAAATCTATAAAGCGCGCTTCTTTTTGCAATAGTCCTAATAATTGTAATGCCGCATCAGGTGATGACTCTTTTAACACAATGGGTTCTGGCGCAGGTGTCTGCACAATTTTTTCAACTTCTACAATTTTTTCTACAACTTTAATTTCTGGTTCGGAAGGGACTTCAACCGTTTTAAGCACTTCAACAGCTGGCTGTTTTGCTCTTCTAGCCATACCCATGACCATTGATAACAAAACAATGATTAAGATAATGGATAAAACCAGTACCGCTGCAAGTAAATAAACATGCCACAAATCGAGTGTGGTCGGCATTAAGGATAAATCTATAGTGTAGGTAGTATTCATAATTTCAATATATTAACAAGAGTGCTTTATGCACAGTCAGCCGCTACATATTTATTAAGGCTATTAAATGGCAAAATCTTACTTCGTCAGATATGTTTTTTTATCAAACTGCCAGTTAATATCATGTCTAGTTGGGCACAGTAGCACTTCACCCAACTTTTGATACCTTTAAAGTAATTATCGAGCCGTTCTATTTGCCGCTTCAGCAAACATCAATTGCTTTAAAACACGACGGGTAATATCTATACGCATTTTCTTTAAATGACGATCTGCAATAACGCCAGGCACCTTTGCGTCAAGGTAGACTTGGCGCATATTAGACAGTACTGTTTCACATTGTTTAATAATGGCATCTGTGGCATTACGAGAGTCAATTTTCAGATAACCTTTCTTCTGCATTTCATCAGTCACACACTTCTTATACTGAAACTGAGATTTCTGTATATTCTTAATGGTTGTTTCAGTTAATGATGTTGCACTCCACTCATTTTTTGTCTCCTTTTTTACTGCTTCAGCGTAACAAAGGTTTGAGCCTAATAATAAAGCCAATAATAAAAAGTGTTTCATGATGCTGTCCATAAAGTTTTGTTTAATACGAATGATTTTACGCGAACTAAAATATGATTTCTTAGAATATGGGGTATGTCTTAGTGCTTTTCAAGCAAGGAATTATTTTTTAATACAAAAATCATTGATACACTGCGTGCCAACATAAAAGCAGTCATTGCCAACCACAAGCCTTCATTGCCCCTATCTTGAGTATGATACCAAACAGGTAAAAACACGCAAAATAAAGATAACAACATGGTGTTACGCATTTGTTTACTCAGCATTGCGCCAATAAAAACGCCATCAAGAAGATAGCAAACAAATGAAACCAAAGGCAAAATAACAAGCCAGGACAAATAGTCATAAGCGATTAATCTAACATTCTGTAAACTGGTTAATAGATTAATTATTTGTTGTCCAAAAATAAAATAAATTATGCTGAATACTACAGCAATAACAAATGACCAAAGCGCAGATGTCGCTATAGCTTGCTTAAGCATTAATCTATTTCTTGCCCCCATGGCTTTCCCTACCAAGGCTTCAGCAGCATGAGCAAAGCCATCCAGAGCATAAGCCATAAAAGTCTGGAAATTGAGCAATACCGTATTAGCAGCTAAAACAACCCCGCCCAACTTGGAGGCTTGCGCTGTAAAAAAAGCAAAAGCAAAAATCACACACCAGGTACGTACAAATATATGACTATTAATCACTAACATGGCTTTGAATTGCGATATATTTCTCAATTCAACCCAGCCCTTGGGGTTTTTATCCTTTTGCACAATTCTGACCGCAACAATCAAAGCGATTGCCAGGCCAATATATTCCGCAATAACGGTTGCTAAAGCAACGCCTTCCACTTGCATATTTAAATAATACACAAACCACAAATCCAGAGAAATATTAATAAGATTACTGCATATGACTATCAACAGCGGGATTTTCACCTTCTGTTGACCTAAGAACCAGCCCATCAAGGCATATAAACACAGTGTTGCAGGCGCACTTAGAACTCTGATCTCAAAATACTGTAATGCATATCGCTCAACTATTTCGCTACTTTGCAATAAACTAAAGCTAATCGTTGCAATATAGGGTCTTAGCAGGATCAGCAAGGAAGAAATAATTAAGGCCACTATCAGCGCCCTGCCAAGCACGGCATTAACTTCCGCCTTAATATCCTCACCAAAAGCCTGAGCAGTTAACCCCGTGGTCCCCATACGCAAGAATCCAAAGCCCCAAAAGATAAAACTAAAGATTAATCCTCCCAAAGCCACGGCAGCCAGATAGTTTTCAGACTGTAGATGCCCTAACACTGCCGTATCCACCAGGCCGAGTAATGGTGTGGAAATATTACTTAAGATCATTGGGAGCGCCAAACGTAAAACCTGGCGATGATCAAATCGTTTATTTTTTATCACAAATGCTGGCTTAAAAGAGGGGAATTAAGTTTTTTAATAGACATTAGGGGCACAGGAATAGGCTGTCGAAATAAGCCATTTTAAAGGTACTTTCTTTTCCTAATTTATAGATCATCCCTATTTATAGGATGTGCCGACAGAGGAGGCGCATCGACAGCTATTGATGCGCTTCGTTCCTCAACACATCCTATTGGATTTGATTTTTCACCTTTCCACAAAATGAAGGCTGAAGCCTTCGCCCCGAAGTTTATCTGTTTTTTTAACAGTTAATGTTTAATTAGTCGCTTATGGAAGAATTAAACCGTCTTCCATATGCAAAACCCTGTCCATTCTTTGAGCCAGAGCTATATCATGAGTGACAACCAGAAAGCTAACTTGTAATTCCTGATTTAATTCCAGCATTAACTGATATATTTGTTCTGCTGTTTTACTGTCTAAATTACCCGTAGGTTCATCAGCCAGCACACACTTAGGATTGTTGATTAACGCTCTTGCTACTGCTGCGCGTTGTCTCTCACCGCCTGATAATTCACCCGGTTTATGCTCAATTCTATGCCCCAGGCCAACTCGGGTAAGTAATTCTTTCGCCTTATTACGGGCTTCTTTTACAGAGTGCCCTGCAATTAAAACAGGCATGGCCACATTTTCCAGAATAGTGAATTCACCGAGTAGATGATGAAACTGATAAATAAAGCCTAAAGAACGGTTTCTTAATTTACTTAACTTTGCAGATCTAATAGCGTTTAAATTCTCACCATCTAATATCACCTGCCCCTGGGTTGGTTTTTCAAGCCCACCTAACAAGTGCAACAGGGTACTTTTACCTGAGCCTGAAGCGCCCATAATCGCCACACGTTCACCCGCATTAATGGTTAAATCCACGCCTTTTAAGACATTGACATCTAAGTCACCTTGTTGATAACGCATTGCAAGCTGCTGACATTGCAGTATGACTGAATTATTCATATCTCAATACCTCAGCAGGGTTTACTCTGGAAGCCTGCCAGGCAGGGTATAAGGTTGCAAGCAGAGATAAGGAAAATGAGATAGCTGCAATGGCATAAACATCAGCCCAGACTAATTTTGAGGGGACATCACTTATATAATAAACATCTGCGGCCATAAACTGCACATCAAAAAAACTTTCAATCGCTGGAATCAATGTTTCAATATTCAAGGCCAACAAAACCCCCCCTAATGTACCAAGAGCGGTACCGACGACGCCAATAATGCCACCTAAAATAATAAAGATCCCCATTACTGAACTATTTGAGAGTCCTTGAGTTTTTAAAATCGCAATATCGCCTCGTTTATCAGTCACTACCATAACTAAAGTAGAAACAATATTGAATGCGGCGACTGCGACAATCAATAACAAAATAATAAACATCACTCGTTTCTCAGTTTTTATTGCTCTAAAAAAATTGCTATGTGCTTTAGTCCAATCACTCACACTATACTGGCCATAAAGCTGGCGAGCCAGGGTTTGAGTTATTTTTGGTGCATTAAAAAGATCATCTAACTTTAACCTTAAACCAGTCACTGCATCGCCTAAACGAAATAATTTCCTGGCATCATCGATATGAATAATCGCCATATTACGGTCATATTCATACATACCAACCTGAAATATACCTACCACAGTAAATCTTTTTAATCGTGGTAAAATTCCTGCCGGGGTTGAGTTAATTTGAGGACTGATAACTGTCACCTTATCACCTGGCATAACAGCTAAATAATTTGCCAGTTCTGCCCCCAGCACAATACCAAACTTACCAGCCACTAAATCCGATAGCTTGCCTGATTTCATTTTATTGGCAACTTCTGAAACTTTAGGTTCAAACTCGGGCATAATGCCACGCAACAAAGTCCCACTGACTCGCCTATCTGCATTAACCATAACCTGGCCTTTAACAAAAGGGGCAGAACCTTCAACATGTGGTTGATTGATGACTTGTTGCTCTAATTTTTGCCAGTCTTGTAAGCGGTCATTCCTTCCTGAAATAGTGGTATGCGAAGTCATACCTAAAATACGTTCGCGTAATTCTGCTTCAAAGCCATTCATCACAGAAAGAACCGCGATTAAAGCAGTCACGCCAAGCGCAATACCTAAGACAGATGTTAAGGTGATAAAGGAAATAAACTGAGTACGGCGTTTGGCTCGCGTATAGCGCAAACCAATATAAAGTGTAAGGGGTTTAAACATGGCTTATTCTTTGCTTTGACAGGTAGAACAAAAACCATATAAATATAAACTATGATCGGTTAATTCATAGCCCAACTTTTCTGCTATATCATCCTGACGTTGCTCTATAACACTATCGGTAAACTCATCGACTTTGCCACATTTCATACAGACGATATGATCATGATGCTTGCCTTTATCGAGTTCAAAAACAGAGTTACCCCCTTCAAAATGATGTCGTGTTACCAGGCCTGCTGCTTCAAATTGAGTTAACACCCTATAAACAGTCGCCAGACCAATTTCTTCGTTTTCACTTAGTAAAATTTTATAAACCTGCTCAGCAGACAAATGCCGATGATCCGTCTGCTTTTCTAAAATTTCTAAAATCTTAACTCGGGGCAATGTCACCTTTAAACCGACATTTCTTAAATCATTACTTTCCAACTGCTAATCTCCATGTAAGCTTGATTTAGCTCTATACAAAATCAATCAGGTATATAAGATAACGTTAATTGTAACTTTTTTTGTCAACTGACGTTGATACTTTTATAGGATTATCTTTTAACATACGGTATGATTTTCCCTATACGCTATTTCAGCCTTAAGAGAACATGAGAAAATCTATTTACCCCTTAGCACTCATATCAAGCATTGCCTTATCTGGTTGCTCTACAATTTTAAACAACTTACCTGGTGTCTATTCTCTAGATATCCAACAAGGAAATATCATTAGTCAGGATGTAATTGACCAGCTTCGCCCTAAAATGACTAAACGCCAGGTGTTATATATTATGGGGTCTTCAATGCTAGTTGATGTATTTCATCAGAAACGCTGGGACTATCTATACTCTGAACAGCCCGGCGGAGAAGAAAGAAAACAAAAACGGCTGTCATTATTTTTTAATGGCGATGAGCTCATTGGCGTACAAGGTGATTTTAGACCCAGTAGTTTACCTGTAATAAAACCATCTAAAGAAACTACCGTAGATGTTCCTCCTCGCATACAGGATAAAACCCTATGGGAAAAGATTACTGGCTTATTTAGCGATGATGATGCCAAAATAATTTCAGAAACTGTAGAAACTGTAGAAACTGTAGAAACTGTAGAAACTGTAGAAACTGTAGAAACTGTAGAAACTGTAGAAATTCAAGAAACTCAAGAAACTATAGATGATAATTTGACCGAAGCTAATGATCAAATTGAAAACACCAGTGAGTAAGGGATATCATAAAAACATTCATACCCAATCATGATAATTTGGCTATAAAAATAAGCTTATCGGGGCGCAGTGCTTTAGCCTGCTGTTTTTAGCTATGAATGCAGGCTAAAGCACTGCGCCCCAATGGCTTAAATACAGAGGTCGCAGGGTCAGATTTACCCACCCAAACTGATCACTTTGCATTGACGGCCCTATTTCGTCGAGCATCCATAGGGTTTTGCTGTAAAGGCCGATAGATTTCTATTCTATCACCCTGCTCTACCAGCTTATCTAATTTACAGACCTTAGCAAAAATTCCCACTGATAAGCTTAGCAAATCAATTTCAGGAAACAGATTTGCTATCTCAGAAGCAATTATGGCTTGCTCTACTGTTTCTCCCTGAGTGACAGAGAGCTCAATAATCTGTTGCTTATGGGGGGTAGCATAAGCAACTTCTACATTAATATTACCCATAGACTTGCTTGGCACGATCGGTAAACGATTTAACCATGGTATTACATATTTGATTAAACACTGCGCCAAATGCCAGGCTGGCAAACTTGCCATGCATTTCAAATTCCAGATCAAGTGAAATTTTACTGGCATCTTCACGTAAAGGCATAAAATCCCAAACCCCGTCCAGTGATGAAAAAGGACCATCTAACAAGCTCATAAACAGCTTACCATGTCCATCACTACGATTACGGGTCGCAAATGACTTATTAAAACCTGCTTTAGATATTTGCAATTCAGCTTCTACAATATCATCTTCTCTTTTTAGAATTTTGCTACCGCTACACCACGGTAAAAATTCTGGATAAGCTTCAATATCATCGACTATCTGAAACATTTGCTGAGCAGAATACTTAATCAATGCACTTTTTTGTACCGTGCTCATCTTTAGAATACTCCAACAACATGTAAAAAGACCAAGAAAACTGAAGCAGGAGCTACGTAACTGGCTAAAAATTTCCACCAGCCGTATTGCATCTCTGGCAAGTCTAATTCTTCTTTAACATGCTCCTGATTCATAATCCAGGCAGCAAAAACAGCGATACAGAAACCACCAATTGGTAACATTAAATTGGCTGTCAGATAGTCAAGAAAATTAAAAATAGTTTTATTAAAGAGGGTGAAATCAGACCATACATTAAATGACAATGCCACCGTTACCCCAAGTGACCAGGTTATAATACCACTGATAACACTCGCCTTAACTCGAGTAAAACCTTTGTTTTCAACCAACCAGGCAACAACGGGTTCAATTAATGAAATCGAAGATGTTAATGCTGCAAAAACTAACAATACAAAGAATAAAATTCCAAATAACCAGCCACCCGTCATATTACCAAAGGCAATGGGTAATGTTTGGAAGATTAGACCAGGACCTGAACCAGGTTCCAATCCATTAGCAAATACCAATGGAAAAATAGCAATACCTGCTAATAGAGCCACTACCGTATCGGCACCCGCAATATACAAACTGGTTTTAGCAATTGAAACACCGCTAGGTAAATAAGAACCGTAAACCATAATAGCGCCCATACCCAAGCCTAAGGTAAAAAAAGCATGACCCATTGCAGTTAATACCGCATCGGCATCAATTTCACTAAAGTCGGGACTAAATAAAAAAGACAAGCCTTTAAAATAAGCCTCACCCGTTGTCATTGCATAGGCAACTAGCAAAATCAATAAGAAAAGTAATGCTGGCATCAATAATTGTACTGCTTTTTCTAAGCCGCTATTAACTCCTCGCATAACCACACTAATGGTCGCAATCATAAAGACAGTATGCCAAAACACTAACTGCACTGGACTGGCAATAAAATTATCAAAGCTGGCCTTAACTTCAACAGGGTCAGCTGAAAACCCACCAAATATGGCTTTAAACACATAAGCATTGGCCCAGCCTGCAATCACACTGTAATAAGATAAAATCAATACACCCGCCAATACCCCCATCCAGCCTAGATAATGCCAGATGGAACTAGCCTTCGCTTCAGTGGATAATGCTTTCAATGTATTTATAGGACTTTGCCTACCTCGTCGCCCCATCATGGTTTCTGCAATCATGATCGGTATGCCAATCGCAACCACACAGGCTAAATACACTAAAACAAAAGCTCCTCCACCATTTTCACCGGTAATATAAGGAAATTTCCAGATATTACCTAAACCAACTGCCGAACCTGTTGCCGCCAGAATATAAGCGAATCGTGATGACCATTCTCCGTGTATCGATTTTGTGTTTGCCATTTTTGTACTGTGCGTCCTAAAAAACTAAATAGTTACGTTCATTATCTACGAATCAAGTAAAATACCCAAATATTTCCTTTCCGTCAGTTTAAATAAATACTTTTCATTGCTATGGCTGGTAAAAAATCTAAGAAAAAGAACAAACAACAAGACAATACAATTGCGCTTAATCGCCAGGCAACACATGAGTTTTTCATTGAAGATACCTTTGAAGCAGGTTTGGTACTTGAAGGCTGGGAAGTTAAAAGCCTTAGAGAAGGTCGAATTCAATTAAAAGAAAGTCATATTGTTGTCCATAAAGGTGAAATATGGCTATTAGGTGCTCATATATCCCCCTTATTATCAGCATCCACTCACATCGTACCCGATAAGGTAAGGCGCAAGAAATTACTTTTACACAAATATGAAATAGATAAATTAGTTGGCGGTGTTGAACGTAAAGGTTACACCATTGTTCCTTTATCTATGTACTGGATTAAAGGCCGGGCAAAATTAAAAATTGGTTTGGCTAAAGGTAAAAAATTACATGATAAACGCGCAGTAGCCAAAGATAAAGATTGGCAGCGTGATAAAGCCCGTATTATGAAGCGTGGATAAGTATTGTTTTGTGGATTTGTAGGGCCAAAAGTTTCATGCATATGATGCAGAGCTGCTTATGCTAGCTTTCCAGATAGAGTATCACTGGCATAATTATTAGCATAGGATTTGCTGAGGTACGAAGCGCATCTTTCTGAATAATGCACTTCCTGTCGTCAACACATCCTATACTTCCGCTTAACTTAATGGCCGTGAGGTAGCTTGGGAACGATTTATCCAGATAAAACTAATTGATTTTAAACTGGCCAATCGTTGCAGTTAATTCACTGGCTAATCTACTCATATCCTCTCCGGCATGTGCCGATTCATCACTGACCGCTACAGTCGCCTTTGCAGAGTCGCTTATTAGGATAACATTCCGATTAATTTCTTCTGCCACTGATGACTGCTCATCAGATGCAGCTGCTATTTGCTGTGTCATATCATCTATAGATGCAATTGCATGGGTAATGCTTTGTAAAGCATCAGTGCCACCATGTGCCTGATCAACCGCACTTTCTGCCAGCTTAACACTGGAACTCATCGCGCTTGAACTGATTTTTGTCCCTTGCTGCAATTTTTCAATGGTGGCCTGTATTTCCTCGGTGGAATCTTGAGTCCGACTAGCAAGCGTCCTAACCTCATCCGCCACAACAGCAAAGCCACGGCCTTGCTCACCCGCTCTTGCAGCCTCAATTGCAGCATTGAGCGCCAGCAAATTGGTTTGCTCAGCAATACCTCTAATTACATCAAGTACTGTTCCAATAGCTTGCCCATCTTGCTCTAAAGTCGTGACCGTTTCAGCAGCAGAAGAAATATCTCTGTTTAATTGATTAATAGCCTCTATAGTGCCTTCGATAACATGACCACCTGCTTGAGTTTGCGCATCTCCTTTTTGTGCCTCTTCAGCAGCCAGATTAGCATTTCTGGCAACTTCCTGTACGGTTGCAGTCATTTCATTCATTGCATTAGCAACCTGCTCTATTTGCAGATGCTGTTCATTTACATTCTTATTGGTTTGAACGGCTGTCGCAGAGACTTGCTCCGATGCGGCTGCCAATTGAATACTGAATTGAGACACCTCATGAATCACACCTTGAATTCTAGAAACAAAGGCATTGAAATAATGCGCAATTTCAGAAACTTCATCTTGCCTGCGCTCATCCAGTCGCTGTGTTAAATCGGCCTCTCCTTCTGAAATCTGTTTCATTGAATTAGCGATGGTCATCATAGGACTAACCATTGCATTAGAAAAAACAAAACCGACAATGATAGAGATGACAGCCATAATAACAATGACCAGAATTGACAGCTGTATAAAAGAAGATTGAAACTCCATTGCTGGCTGATAAGCTTCAGCTTCATCTATTTTTGCAACCACCGCCCAATTTAAGCCTTTAATATTAAGAGGGGCAAAAGCTGAAAGCACCAAAACATTACGATAATCAGTATGGATAGATTTACCCGTTTGCCCTGATATAGCCGATTTAACATCACTATTTTGTTCAGTTTGCAAACCGACATTAGTATTATTAGCTTTAATTTTATCAATGAGCTGTGCATCCATCCCCGTTTCTAGCAAAGCAGAAAAGTAAGCCGTTTTATCTTCGACCAAAAATCGACTTAAACTACGTGCATTAAAATCCGACCCGATAAGATAAGCCTCACCTGACATCCCCATTCCTGCAGTGTTCCATCGTTGATTGCTAGTCATAATGCTATTAATTTCATCAATAGATATCTGTAAGACTAAAACGCCGACCTTGATCCCCTTTTCAAAAATAGGGGTCGCCAGGAAAGAAACAGCAGCATCATACGCTGGCATATAAGGTTTAAAATCTTCTAAAAAAACTTCAACTCGATTGCTTTGATTGGCTCGCTGAAAAACAGTGGCCAAAGCTGAGTTTGCAAAAGCCCCTTCTTTTAATGAAGTTGCATACTCCAGTTGTTTATTAGCCGAATAAATAACACGCCCAGAGCCTGAGTCAACTAAAAGCACATTCTGGTAAGCCATTTTTTTAGAGAAATCTTGGATATGTTTATCATATGCAGTATGTAAGGCGCTATATCCTGAAATTTCACCAGCTTGAGATAGCTCTAGATTTTCCAATAGCGGCTTATTATTTTGAATATAGACATATTGTAAATAGGCCGCTGTTAAATCCAGTTTATTTAGCAATCTAGAGACAGAAATAGATTTATGGGGGTTCTGCTTGCTATACTCTGCGGCGAACTGAGTAGAATAATATTGCCCTAATTGTTGTTTGATAGTAACAGCTGCCGCATTTAAACTTTCTGCTTCAGACTCAAGCTCATTGACAGCCAATTTAAAACCGATCATTGCATCAATAATCATTCTGTCATTGGCAAGCGCTAAAGCCTGATTATTAAGCTGCTTAAAATACTGTTCAATTCCAGCTTTTTTATTCGCTCTTAACGCAAGCAAATGCTCTGTTGACACTGCATGTACGATTTCATTTGATGATTTAATCGACATCCAGCCAAGGATAACAGCAATTATAATGATTGGAAGCAATGCCATCAGCAAAGACCCCAGTCTTAATTTTGTTTTAATTCTCATTCATTCCCCTCAGATAGCCTGCCCCATTCACTGAAATAATCATTGATTTAAAAATGAATATTGCAATATCTCAGCATGCTACTTATTTCCATTTACCACTATTTATCGGCCATCAACAAAAAAGGTTTAAATCTTTTATTGGCGACTAATTATAGCTATCTATTTTTTGACTAAGCTCATACCATAAGCCCCTGTTAAATCACTTTTCCCAGCATGAATATTATCCCTGTAATTGACTTAAAAGACGGTCTGGTTGTTGCTGCCCAACAAGGACGGCGAGATAGATACCTGCCTTTAACTTCACCTCTCTGTAATACAAGTCAACTGGAAGATTGTATCCAGGGGTTTTTAACGGTCCATCCCTTTAAAACGCTCTATATTGCTGATTTAAATGCCATCACCCACACAGGTAACAATCAAAACTTAATTGACAAAGTGATCAGAGAAAATAAAGAGATTGAATTCTGGATTGATAATGGTGCTACAGCCGAGAAACACTCAGAAAATAATACGACCTATTATAAATCAATTATCGGCTCGGAATCACAAAAACCTGAGCAACTGCCGTTGCTTGAGAACAGTTTAAATAACACCATCTTATCCTTAGATTATTTCCCTGGCTCGGGCTATGCTGGCCCTAAGGAGTTACTCGAAAACAGTCCTATCTGGCCGGAACAGGTCATTATTATGACTTTAGATAGAGTAGGAAAAGACGCGGGACCTGATTTTAAAAAACTACAGGAATTTTCTCAAAAACACCCTAAAAAACAATTTATTGCTGCCGGTGGCATTCGCCATCAAGATGATTTAATCAAGCTAAAAAAAATAGGTATAAATCATGCGCTTATTTCTAGCGCACTGCATTCTGGCATTATTAGTAGTCGAACTATAAAAAACTTATAGCAAGGACAGGGAATACCCAATGTTGTTGAGTTAAGACAATAAAGGCTTGAAGATAGCTTAGGAAGAGAGGCTTTAGCCTCGCATGAAACATACGAGGTAAAGCCTCTCTTCCTAAATCAATAGCGTTGCGGGGAATACCCAGCCTACTAAATAGCAGGCAAAAAAATACCCCGACTCAGGTTAAACCTGAAGCGAGGTATTCTTTAAACGCTATATAATTTTAAAAATTATACGTTGTTTGCAGCAAACGGATGTTGTGCTGTAGATTT
>ENA-ORXI01000124-ORXI01000124.1-sediment-metagenome-genome-assembly--contig:-NODE-124-length-57228-cov-30.860370_pt1 | contig 57228 bp, 58 predicted proteins | sample MGYA00237861_ERZ511468 | MGnify/ENA primary metagenome ERZ511468 (study PRJEB26299, sample SAMN06266213) | sediment metagenome | isolation source: Hudson Canyon methane seep mesocosm | place...
TTCCTCAATAGCTCAGTTGGTAGAGCAACGGACTGTTAATCCGTTTGTCCCTGGTTCAAGTCCAGGTTGAGGAGCCAAATTATTAAATAATGGCTAGCAATTTATTGTTAGCGGTTATGTTAGAAAAGAACAATTCCTCAATAGCTCAGTTGGTAGAGCAACGGACTGTTAATCCGTTTGTCCCTGGTTCAAGTCCAGGTTGAGGAGCCACATTAAAAAACCTGCTTTTTAGCAGGTTTTTTTTCGTTTGAAATTTGGTAGTACTTATCCTTAAAAACCTACAATAGCTCAGTTGACAGAGCAACGGACTGTACTCTTATAAAATTAGCGTTTGTCCCTGGTTCAAGTCCAGGTTGAGGAGCCACATTAAAAAACCTGCTTTTTAGCAGGTTTTTTTTCGTTTGAAATTTGGTAGTACTTATCCTTAAAAACCTACAATAGCTCAGTTGACAGAGCAACGGACTGTACTCTTATAAAATTAGCGTTTGTCCCTGGTTCAAGTCCAGGTTGAGGAGCCACATTAAGAAACCTGCTTTTTAGCAGGTTTTTTTTCGTCTGAAATTTGGTAATACTTATCTTTAGGTAATCTACAGTTGGTCGAGCAACGGACTATACCCACAATAAATAGGGGCTACATATCTCCAATTGCTTTACGCATCTAATATATACCCAACCTACTCTTTCAATGAATGATAAATTTTTCTCTGAAAACAAAAAAGCAGCAATTAAACAATTGCTGCTTTGATAATTTATAAATATGTCTTAGATAAGCACTAACTAGTTAGTGGCTAGCCTTCGACAGTAATTATATAACTAGCGTTTAAACTCTGAAGTTTTGCTCCATTTCGGCCAAACACCTTCGTTAGATAGCTCATAGCCAATTTCAAAGAAAGCTTTCATATCTTCAACCGCACCAGAAAGATCCCATTGTTCATTATATTCATCACAGGCATTGTGATAACACTTAGCTAAAATAGGATTCAATACTTCACGTAAGGCTTTAGTTGCGGCATCAACAGGCTCTGGACCACTCTTAGCATAAAGAGCTGGGATACCGATATTGGCAAAGGCGAAATGATCTGAACGATAGTAAATACCTGCCGCCGGACGAGGATCACCTGAAATAATGCGACCTTGCTTTTTAGCTGCAACTGTTAAGTATTCATCAAGTTGTGACTGACCTAAACCATAGACAGAAACATCTTTACTACGGCCATTAACGTTTAATGCGTCCATATTAATATTAGCAACAGTTTTAGCTGCAGGGATCACAGGGTTTGCAGCATAAAATTTAGAGCCTAATAAGCCTTGCTCTTCTGCAGTTACCGCCATAATAGTAATTGAACGCTCAGGTGCTACAGGTAATTTCGAAAATGCTTCAGCCACTTCAATTAGAGCTGCAGTACCTGATGCATTATCAACGGCGCCATTATAAATTTGGTCGCCATCTTTACTGGTATCTTTACCTAAATGATCCCAATGTGCCGTATAAAGAATATGCTCATCAGGTTTTACGCTACCTGGTAAGGTAGCAATGAAGTTATATGATGTTGATTTTTTAACAGTATTTTTCACAGCAACAGAAGCTGTTAAGTCTCCCATATCAACATGGTAGCTACCTTTAGCAGCTTTTGCTTTTGCTTGTTCAAAGTTTAAGCCTGCATTTGCAAATAACTCTTTCGCTACGTCGGTATTAACCCAACCTTCAACAGCAACACGCCCTTTATTAAGGTCTTCACGAACAAAACCAAATTGAGGCCCAGTCCATGAATGTTCAACCACTGACCAACCATATGATGCTGGTGCAGTTTCATGAATTATAATTGCACCTTCAGCACCTTGACGACTCGCTTCTTCATATTTATATGTCCAACGACCGTAATATGTCATGGCGTTGCCATTAAATAATGCAGGATCTTTAGTGGCAAAACCTGGGTCGTTCACTAAAATAACAACCGTTTTGCCTTTTACGTCCAGTCCTTCATAATCATTCCATTGGTACTCAGGCGCATTAACACCATAGCCAACAAAAACTAGTTCAGAATCTTTAAGTTGCTCAAAATCACTAATGCGGCTTGAACCCATAACCATATCATGACCATATTGATAATCTTTACCACCAATCGATAAAGTCATTTCTGGCGACGCTTCGATAGATACCATAGGCACAGCTTGTAAAAAGCTATCACCGTTGCCTGGTTTAAAACCAATAGCTGTTAATTGCTTAGTTAAATAATCAAGCGTAAGTTCTTCACCTTTACTCGATGGTGCACGACCTTCAAACTCATCTGAGGCAAGTACTTTAATATGTTCGGTAAGCTGTTCTTTATTGATACTATTATAGCTTGCGGTAAAATCGCTAGCGGTATTAGTTTGCTCAGTATTTTGCGTACCACAGCCAGTTATAACCGCTGATGTAAGCAAAGTTAAAGCTAATATTTTTTTCATGTTTTTATTCTTAAGTTGCGAATGACGCAACGATTATAAACAAATACAGACCAAATTAGGTAGGTCTAATGAACAAATTAATACACCTAAATATTCACCAGTAAATCGATACATTTATTTAACAAATTCATTCTATTGACAAGCAAATATAATCACAGAGTTTATAGCCTCAAATAAATGGAAAAAATTGCTGCCTTACTCTTTGATATAAATCATATTTGACCACGTTTAATGTTGCTACTATGCTAACGTTTTCAATCAATAGGTTAATTGCTATGCCACTTTCCCGTAAAAGAAGTACACAACATAAAGTTTACATTCCGTCTTCAGCTCGTGAAAATCAATATTTACTCGCCAAATTTAATATCACCGAGCAATTAATTGAAAAAATTGCGGGCGCTGTCGATTTAAATAGCGACCAACCATTTTTACCGTTTTATAAAAAATTGTCAGAGATGTTCTTTAAAATTAACGAAGAACTCGATATTGAAAGTGGCCAATTTGTTGCCAATGACAAATTTACCCGTATTCGATTTAGCCCTGAAAAAATAACCGCTCAAACTGAACAGCAAATTTTATTCCTTTATAACTCTCGTTATCACTTTAGCCAAAGTGCACATTACGACGGTCATAAACAAGCAAGTAAAATTCATTTAGTTTTTCTAGCCAATGGTGATGAAGTAAGACACAATTCTGCAATTTTTCATCAAAAAGTATTGACTGCGATTACTAAATTTACAGAGCAAACAGGTATCAGTACCGATGAAATGCGTGTATGTGATCACCAGCATTTAACCTATGATTTGTTTGCTAAAGACAAAGGTGTTCAAGGTAATCAAGTTCATAAACTGCGCAGTATTTCAAATCGCTATGCCCCTGATGATATTTCATTACCAGAAAACACTGATGAATTGACTTACGCTATTGTTGATATGCCAATCAACCGCCGTTTACGTAACTTAGTTGAGCTCGACCATAGTGAAGGTGAAAATTACAACCCACTTTATAACTTTATTGCTGACGCCTTTATTAGTGCAGCTAAAAAGCATCACTTAAATAATGGTGCTGTAATTGCGAATGGTCTAGTGCCTATTGTTCGTCGTAGTGATGATGAAAATACCATCGCGAAAGGCGAATTAATCATGCTGGGTTATAACCCTAAAAACACCAGTGGCGGTTACACATGCAAATGGGCTGCTGATCAATTAGTTGATAGTGTGCAATTTGTTTTTGTTGCCAGTGAGCAAGATAAAACAAGTCATGGCTTTGGTAAATTCCTTGTGCAAATTGAGCATGCTTTACATAGCATCGCTGAAAAGCTTGAATACGTGAATGATAAAGAAGAGTTAAATGTGCGTTTTCATCAGCATATTGGCTTTTATCAAGAAAAGTAAACACCACTTACTAAACATTATTAAAACGTGGCTAATACCACGTTTTTTTATTTCTACCTTTTAACTACGAAAGGCGATTAAATTACAGTACCATTCAACTCTCTTAGTATTTTATTTCTATTAATCACCGATAGGTATTCAAGCATTGATTGACTTCACTTTGTTAAGCCTTTTTATCCCAACATTTTTCATTGTTAGCATAACACCGGGCATGTGCATGACTTTAGCCATGAGCTTAGGCATTACCATAGGCGTAAGAAAAACATTTTGGATGATGTATGGTGAACTATTAGGAGTCGCAACAGTCGCTATTGCTTCTGTGTTAGGTGTTGCAACATTAATGAGCAAACTGCCAGAATTGTTTCAGGGCTTTAAAATACTTGGTGCGCTTTACCTTGCCTATGTTGGTATTAATATGTGGCGAGCGAAAGGAAAGCTCGCACTTTCTGCAGAACAAAATACTCAATCAATTAATAAATCAAGTTTATTCAAACAAGGTTTTTTCACTGCAATTGCTAACCCAAAAGGTTGGGCATTCATGGTATCGCTACTTCCGCCCTTTATTAATCCCGATTTACAACTAGCTCCTCAGTTAAGCATGCTAGTAGCCGTAATATTACTATCTGAGTTTATTTGCATGACGATTTACGCCACTGGCGGAAAAACTATTGGCAAAGCGTTAACGCAGCGAAATAACGTACAATTACTTAATAAAGTATCGGGTAGCTTGATGATTATGGTCGCGATTTGGTTAGCAACTAGTTAATTATCCTTGTTAACAAGGAAGCAACTGGAACCAATAATTAATGCCAAAACAGAACTTAGCTACGATGACTGACGATAGTTAGCATTTTTGTATAGTTTTTTTTGTCATTATCAGTAAAGATTAGCCATATTTTCCAAGTCATTTTTTCAGCAGAGCAACTACCGACTAATACTTCGCCCTGAAAGGCTTGAATGTTGTTTTGACTCATTGATTCGGCATTGTCGGCAACTGTACCTGTAGATACCGCTTTTACATTACCTGTGCTATCCGCATTTATGCTTTTTTCTAAAAGCAAAGGGATTTTCCCCATAAACATATCAACACCTTCCATATAGCCACTAACGGTATTGATAGTTTTAGCGCCGGTATAATTTACAGAAATGTTAAATGCTTGTTCTGCAATTATCTTATCTACATCAAACAACACGTTGACACGCCCTTCTGCTACATCAAAAAAACACTGACTTTGTTGTTCGATACATTGCATCTTACGAGCGGGTTCATTATTTTCTTTACTAGCCTGAGCATTTTCGCCATTACAGGCTGAGCCCAAGATTGTCAGTGCGGCGAGTAAAGCGCTAGTCGTTAATTTTCTAATATTTATCATTAGCAAAGCTATAGGTAAGTTCTTTGTTGGTAATGATACCCAAAACACGGTGATATTTATCACTTTTTTAAGCGTTATTTTTGATTTGAAACAAATCTCGTTTCATTCGCTGTTGCTATAATTTTGTGCATTATCACCTTTATTAATCCTGATACTTAATAAACGACCAAGTGACAGTAGGCTACAAAATGACAATATGCATTAAGGTTAAACAACCTAACACTAAATACATAGACTGCGACAGTTGTTCAATGCAACCGGTTTGTTTGCCGTTAAAAGCGGGGAAAACGGAAGTGTCGATTATGGATAGCTACTTATCTAAACGTAATATCGTCACTATTTCTACGCCCTTGTTCCAAGAAAAAGAAGCAGCAAGCGCTATCTATGCTGTATGTTGCGGCAGTTTTAAGCTGACTGAAACATCACCTGAAGGTAAAGAGAAAGTCATCGGTTTTCGCTTTCCTGGTGAGCTTATTGGTGAAGATGCCATTCACACCGAACACTATAATTACAACGCTGTTGCTGTTGGCAACACCACCGTATGTCGAGTGGATTTAGATGAGCTTAAAGAATGCGGTAAATTGATGCCTGAATTACAGCTAAGTTTAATTTCCTTGTTGAGCAAACAAAACTCGATGTTACGTGAGGAATTTACTTCTGTTGTTGCAAAACACACCGCAGAAAGTCTATTAGCAGCGTTTATTCTCAATATGCTAAAAAGAAATGCTCAATATCAAGAAACTGAATCCAAGCTGCATTTACCCGTTGGTCGTGATGTAATTGCCAATCATTTAGGTTTTCGCCGCGAAACGTTAAGTCGTATATTTTCTAAGTTTCAGCAAAAAGGTTTACTTTCTATTCAAGCAAAAGATATAGAAATATTGGATTTACCTGGCTTGCAAGATGTTGCATACAATTGATAATAATAGCTTTTATAATGTGTTGCAGATAATCACTCAGCACATTATTATTTTCAACCACCTGCCATAACGATTAAATTTCAAACAACTGTTATCTCGCTGTTTTTCATAAACTAGCCTACCTTTAAGAGTAACTTTTCGCTTCAAGTCTATTAATCATAATTTTTGTTTTTTAAATACCGTACAAGATTACGGCAACTTCGTTTTTTTTATTGATTTAAATCAAGCTTTGCAGTTGATTTATATCATACGCGAAAGGTAAAATTACAGTGAATTTGAAACAGCTCGTAACAGAGTGTGACATTTATCACTGCTTCTCAGCAATTTATAATAAAAATGAAGAATTTTTATGCTTTATTGCAAAATCTAACCAAGTAACGGAACAATAAAAATGACAACAACGCTTGATCATCCTTCCTATAACTTCAATGTGGTGCGTCAATTCACCGTAATGACAGTTATTTGGGGGATCGTTGGTACTCTAGTAGGTGTTCTTATTGCAGCACAATTAATTTGGCCTGCATTAAACTTTGAAACACCATGGTTAACATATTCTCGTCTTCGTCCACTGCATACCAATGCGGTAATTTTTGCCTTTGGTACCAGTGCCCTGTTTGCTACTTCATATTATGTTGTTCAGCGTACATGTAAAACGGCTCTATTTGGCGGCAAGCTTGCGTCATTTACCTTTTGGGGCTGGCAAGCGGTTATTATTCTTGCAGTAATAACACTGCCACTTGGTTATACATCAAGTAAAGAATACGCTGAGTTAGAATGGCCGATTGATATTTTAATCGCCGTGGTATGGGTGAGTTACGCTATTGTATTCTTTGGTACTTTAGTTAAGCGTAAAACGTCACATATTTACGTAGCAAACTGGTTCTTTGGTGGTTTCATTATCACCGTTGCAGTATTGCATATCGGTAACAGCATGGTTATTCCTGTATCGATGATGAAGTCCTATTCCATCTACTCTGGCGCTATTGATGCCATGATGCAGTGGTGGTATGGACATAATGCCGTAGGCTTCTTATTGACTGCTGGTTTCTTAGGCATGATGTATTACTTCGTACCAAAACAAGCTGAACGTCCGGTTTACTCTTACCGTTTGTCAATTGTACACTTTTGGGCACTAGTTTCTCTTTATATTTGGGCTGGTCCGCATCACTTACATTACACTGCACTGCCAGATTGGGCTCAATCTGTTGGTATGGTTATGTCTATCGTATTATTCTTGCCATCTTGGGGTGGTATGATCAACGGTATTATGACGTTATCAGGCGCATGGCATAAACTTCGTCATGATCCAATTCTACGTTTCCTAATCGTTTCATTATCTTTCTACGGTATGTCTACGTTTGAAGGCCCAATGATGGCGATTAAATCTGTAAACGCACTTTCTCATTACACTGACTGGACTGTTGGTCACGTACATTCAGGCGCGTTAGGTTGGGTTGCTATGGTGTCAATTGGTGCAATGTATCACTTAATTCCAGTGCTATTTAACCAAGGCCGTATGTACAGCATTCGCTTAATCAACATTCACTTCTGGATGCACACAGCTGGTATCGTTTTATACATCGTTGCTATGTGGATTTCTGGTGTAATGCAAGGGTTAATGTGGAGAGCGGTAAATACTGACGGTACGTTAACTTACAGTTTTGTTGAAAGTTTAACGGCGTCTTACCCATTCTACTTCATCCGTTTTGTTGGTGGTGTATTGGTTGTTCTAGGCTTCTTATTAATGGCTTACAACATGTTTAAAACTATTGGTGCTAAAGACGGAAGTCTTAAGCCTGTTGAAATAGCTTAAGGAGTCAGACCATGATCAACAAACACGAAAAAGTTGAAAAGAACGTTGGCTTATTCTTTATCTTTACTATTTTTGCTATCAGCATCGGTGGTTTAGTTGAAATTACGCCGCTTTTCTTCCAAAAAGCTACTACAACTCCGGTTGATAACTTACGCCCTTACACAGCCTTAGAAATGGAAGGCCGTGATGTTTATATTCGCGAAGGTTGTAATGTTTGTCATAGCCAAATGATCCGTCCATTCCGTGCGGAAACAGAGCGCTATGGCCATTACTCAGTTGCGGGCGAGCAAGTTTGGGAACATCCTCATTTATGGGGTTCAAAACGTACAGGTCCAGATCTAGCCCGTGTTGGCGGTCGTTATAGTGACGATTGGCATCGTGCGCATTTACTTGACCCTCGTTCTGTAGTTCCTGAGTCAAATATGCCTTCATTTAAGTGGTTAGCTGAAAATACGCTAGACGGTGAATTAACCGGTAAGAAATTATCAACGTTTAATTTCCTAACACGTAATCGTAGCCATAAAGACGAGCAAGGCAATGCAATTCCTCTTTACTCTGAATCTGAAATTTCTGGTGCTAAAGCAGCAGTTAAAGGTAAGTCAGAGATGGATGCATTGATTGCATACTTGCAGTCTCTTGGTCATGCGTTGAAATAATGATGATGGATTACGGCACGCTTAGAGGGCTAATTGCCCTATTAATATTGGCACTATTTATTGTCATTGTGGTTTGGTCATATTCAAAAAAGCGCAAAGGCGCGTTTGATGAAGCGGCAAATTCAATTTTCGAAGAAAAAACGGAAATGAAACACAACGACAAAAATAACAAACAGGAGACTAATAATAATGTCTAGCTTCTGGAGTATTTGGATTTCGGTTCTTACCTTAGGCACATTAGTAGGTTGTTACTTAATACTACGCATGTGTTTAAAGAACTTTGCAGGTGTTGAAGAAGGTGAGTCTATGGGCCACAGCTTCGATGGAATTGAAGAATTAAACAACCCACTACCAAAATGGTGGAGTACTTTCTTCTTGTTAACAATCATTTGGGGTTTTGGTTACTTATTGCTATACCCAGGTTTAGGTAACTTTGAAGGTCTATTAGGCTGGAAAAGTTCAAACCAAGGCATTTTGAATTTATCTGAGTCAAAAGCGAGTGTTATTAACGCGAAAGAATCAGGTATGTTAGTTCAATATGATCGTGAAGTTGCAGCTGCTGACGCAAAATATGGCCCAATTTTTGAGGCTTATGCTGCGCAAAGCATTGAAACTTTAGCTGGTGATGAAGAAGCACTTAAAGTAGGTCAACGCCTATTTTTACAAAACTGTTCACAATGTCATGGCTCTGATGCTCGTGGTACTACAGGTTTCCCTGATTTAACTGATAAAGACTGGTTATACGGTGGTTCACCTGAAACAATCAAAGCAAGTATTATGCATGGCCGTAAAGCTAATGGCATGATGGCTTGGAGTGCTGCATTAGGTGGCGAACAAGGCGTTAAAGAAGTTGCTGCGTTTGTTATAAGCTTGAGTGGCCGTGAAGTTGATGCTACAGCCGCAGAAGCAGGCAAAGCTAAATTTGCCATGTGTGCAGCTTGTCACGGCGCTGAAGGTAAAGGTAGTGCGGAAATGGGTATTCCATTAGGTGCACCAAACTTAACAGATAACGTTTGGTTATATGGTGGTTCTCCACGCGCTGTTGAAACGTCAATTGCTAACGGTCGTGCCGGTGTTATGCCTGCGTGGGATAAAATCCTAGGTGAACAAAAAGTTCACGTGATCAGTGCTTATGTTTACAGCTTATCGCAAAAGTAAAACTCATTTATAACAAATGTGTTTACGACTAAAAACAAAGCCTTGGTGTTTAATTACACCAAGGTTTTTTTTATGTTTACGTTACAATTAAACTTCATCAAATTAACGCTTTTTTAATAGTGCCTATTTAAGAAAGGTCGTATAATGTCGGCACTATCTGCAAATAAGAAAATTTCATGAAAACATCTTGGTACCAAGAGCCTTGGGCATGGCTTGTATTTATATTGCCTTTTACCGCAGTAGTTGCTGGTATTGCAACTTTCATTATTGCCAATACAAACCCAGACACCTTAGTTATTGACGATTATTATAAAAAAGGTAAAGCGATTAACCTTGAGTTAAGTAAAGTTAAACACGCGCAAAAATTAGGTATGCGCTTTGGTTTAAAGCTAGTTGGTGATCAACTTACTATTCGACCAACCGGTATTGAAAAAGAATTTCCATTATTAAATGTTAATTTCTATCATCCAACCTTAGCTGACAGAGACTTTTATTTAGCATTAACCGCTGATGGTAATGGTAATTTCACCCACTTTTTTGAGTCTGACCAAGACACTTCAGGTAAATGGCGCGTTACTATTAGCCCTTTTGAAGACCATTGGAAAATTCAATCGGTGATCAATTTGCCACAATCAGAATTCATTGATATTACGCCGACCCCAACTGAAGCAAAGTAATGAGCCGGTATTAGTGAGCATTTATTTATGAGTTTGGGTTGTTTTCATTGTGGTGAAGTTGTTCCCAATGGCATTGATTTACATACAAAAATAGATAATAAAAGCCAGCCAATGTGTTGTATTGGCTGTCAAGCTGTGGCGCAAACCATTGTTGATAATAATTTAACAGACTACTACCGCTTCCGCAGTGCCCCCGCACAAAAAAGTGATGTGCTTATTCCTGAGCAATTACTACGTAATGAAATTCTCGATGATGAAAACCTTCAGAGTGAGTTTGCCTATTATCATGACGGTTTCAAAGAAACCATATTAACCATTGAAGGCATAAGTTGTTCAGCCTGTGCTTGGTTAATTGAAATGCAGGTCAGCAAACTTAGCGGTATTAACAAAGTTAATGTCAATGCAACCACGCAAAGAGCGACAGTGCAGTGGCAAGAAGAGCAGGTAAAGCTAAGTGAAATTCTTAGCCTGATTGAAAAAATTGGTTATCATGCCCTACCATTTAAGGCCAGCACAGCTGAAGAGATAAATAAAAAACAAGCTAAGAGCTTCATTAAACGTTTAGGTATTTCGGGCATTTTAATGATGCAAGTAATGATGATTGCCTTTGGTTTATATTTTGGCGCGTTTTCCGATATGGCTGAACACAACTTAGTATATTTACGTTGGGCAAGTTTATTTTTAACCATTCCCATTGTCAGCTACGGTGCCTTTCCATTTTATAAAAGTGCCTTTTTCGCGATAAAAGCGAAACAGTTATCTATGGATGTTCCTGTTTCCATTGCGATAGGCCTAGCCTTTTTAGCCAGTGCATGGGCAACAGCGACTCAACAAGGTGAAGTGTATTTTGAATCAGTATCAATGTTCACTTTTCTATTACTTATTGGTAAGTTCTTAGAGTTTCGTGCTCGCTCTCGTGCTGCCGATGTTTCGGCAAATTTATTAAAATTAATGCCGATGACGGCTACTAAGTTAGTCGATAGCCAAGAAAGTTTTATCGCGGCAACCAACTTAAACGCTGGTGATATTATTTTAATTAAACCAGGTGAAACCATCCCAGCCGACAGCGAAATCATTTCAGGTAGTAGCCAAATCAATGAAGCCATGTTATCTGGTGAGCAGCACCCTTTACAAAAAAACATTGAAGACACTATCTACGCCGGTACGATAAATGGAGATGGCAACTTAACCGCGAAAGTAAAACACAATAATCAAAAGTCTTTTCTTAGCCAATTAATTCGCTTAAGTGAAACATCACAAACCCATAAACCTAAACTGGCAAAATTATCAGATAAAATAGCCCAGTACTTTGTTGCTTTGATACTTTTCACTGCCTCTTGCACGGCTTTTTATTGGTCACAACACCAACCAACAGAGGCCTTTTGGATCACGCTATCAGTATTAGTCGTTACTTGCCCATGTGCGCTATCGCTAGCCACACCAACGGCATTAACTTGCGCAACGACTCGATTAAACCGTGATGGCATTATGGTTAAATCCGGCCATGTGTTAGAAACCATGCCTGCCATTGATGCTATGGCGTTTGATAAAACGGGCACACTAACGACAGGTGAGTTTACCGTTACAAAAGTTGTCACTTACGGCAAGTTTTCATTAGAAAACAACGCTGATGGTAAAGCGCAAGTATTAGCAATTGCCGCAGCACTTGAAGCACACTCAGCTCATCCACTGGCTAAAGCATTTAGCGATTACCGTGATTTTAACCAAAAAACCACACAAGTTGTTGTTGCTCCCGGTGCAGGCATTTCAGGTGAAGTTAACCATGTGCATTACCGAATAGGTAAAAATTCATGGTTATTAAGCGATAACAGCCAACAAGCCCATAGCGCGCAATGTGTGCTAATGGAAAATGAAACCTTAGTGGCTGAATTTTATTTACATGATGGTATACGCGAAGATGCTAAAGATTTAATAAACTTTTTACACCTCGAAGGCATTACGACGTTGATGCTTTCTGGCGATCATTTAGTAGGCTGTAATAAACTTCAAGCACAGTTGCAACTACAAAGCGTGCAAGCAAACTTATCAGCTCAAGATAAAGTGACGGCAATTAAGCAGCAGCAAACAACACATACCGTTGCCATGATTGGTGACGGCGTTAACGATAGCCCCGTTCTAGGCGCAGCTCACTTATCGATTGCCATGGGTAGCGGCACAGATATTGCCAAAAATGGCGCTGATGTTATATTGCTTAACAACAAGCTAAAATCAGTTCAAACGTTGAGAAGCGTATCTGAGCGCACAACGCGAATTATCAAACAAAATTACCTTTGGGCATTTGGTTACAATGCCATTGTATTGCCCTTAGCAGTGATGGGCTACATTGCTCCATACATGGCTGTTGTTGGTATGTCGGCTAGTTCAATTTTAGTGGTAAGTAATTCTTTAAGGCTATTAAAAAAATGAGTGTGATTTACATATTAATTCCCATTGCTATTTTATTGACCGCAATTGGTATCTATATCTTTTTTTGGGCCGTTAAAACTGAACAGTTTGATGACTTAGAAAAGCAAGGCATGAGCATTTTATTTGATGATTCAAATGATAAAACCAAAGAAAAAAATAGCGAAGATAACGCTTTAACAAGTCAACAAGAAAAACAAAAATAAGCGCTACTATGACACTCGATTACTTTTCAGCATTTGTTATTGGCTTATTGGGCTCAGGGCATTGTATTGTTATGTGCGGCGGTATCAGCACCATGCTAACGACAGCAATTTCTAAAGAGATCAATCATAAAACATATCGTATTGTCTTTGCCTATAATTTTGGTCGAATAGCTTCATATAGTGTTATTGGCGCACTTGTCGCCTTAACAAGTTCAATGGCAGCAAAAAATATCGGCGTCCCTATTTCTGCCTTAAAGACAATTGCTGGAATATTCCTTATCTTACTCGGCTTATATTTGGGGCAATGGTTAATGTGGTTAAGTCATGTTGAACATATTGGTAAAAAGCTTTGGCAATATATATCTCCGAATACCAAAAAATTCATTCCAATTAAAAATACCCGTAGTGCTTTCGCATTAGGCGCTTTGTGGGGCTGGTTGCCTTGTGGTTTAGTTTACTCAACGTTAACTTGGGCATTAGCCAGTGCTAACGTAGTTAATGGCGCTTTAATTATGCTGTTCTTTGGTTTGGGTACTTTACCAGCTTTACTTTCAATTTCATTAGGTACAATTAGTGTCAAGTCCTTACTGAGCAACCTATTCTTTAGAAAGCTCGCAGCCATTCTAGTGATTTTATACGGTATTTATACTATACTTATTGCATATCTATAACGCATCTAATATGATCCATATCATTAAAATGCAAATGAACTATAGGTCGTTATGAGTACTAAATCTTGTTCTGGTCAGCAACATATTCACTGTCAAAACTGCAGTATAAGCGAGTTATGTCTACCGTTTTCTCTTAACGATAAAGAGCTAGATTCGTTAGATAATATTATCGATCGTAAGCGACCTATTCATAAAGGTGAGCAAATATTTAACGATGGCCAACCAATGCATGCTCTTTATGCTATTCGTTCTGGTACATTTAAAACTTATACCGTAAATGAGCAAGGTGAAGAGCAAATCACTGGTTTTCATTTAGCGGGTGATTTACTAGGTTTTGATGCTATCGCTGAGTCTGAACACCCTAGCTTTGCTAAAGCGTTAGAAACTTCGATGGTTTGTGAAATTCCTTACACGACACTTGATAGTTTATCTAACACCATGCCGAAATTGAAAAAACAAATTTTACGCATGATGAGTACCGAAATTCGTAGCGATCAAGAAATGCTAACCTTACTTAACCGTAAGAATGCAGAGCAACGCCTTGCTACGTTCATTAGCGCATTAAGTAGCCGTTACCACGCTCGTGGCTTATCAGCATCAGAGTTTCGTTTAACAATGACGCGTAGCGATATTGGTAATTACATTGGTTTAACGGTTGAAACCATTAGCCGTTTATTAAATCGTTTTCACAAAAATGATTTAATCCAAGTAGATGGTAAATTAATTACTATTTTAGACATTGATAAACTCAATGAGTGCGCTGCTCTTTAGTTCCCCCCTGCTTTTCAAAATTTCCTTATTCTAATAATTCACGCTATGCTTAGCGTGAATTATTGTTTATATTTGATACGATAATAATTTGATTTAAAACAACTATTATTGTTTCAAAGTGGTCTATTGTTATAACAGTAGACAATTGATAAAGGAATTAGCTATGGAAAAGTATCAAAAAATACTCGCGATTGTTGACCCAACAACAGAAGATCAAAAAGCGTTAAAACGCGCCATAGAATTAGCCCGAAAAACCGGCGCTAGTATTACCGCATTTTTGACCATCTATGATTTTTCTTATGAAATGACCACCATGCTGTCAAGTGATGAACGTGAGGCTATGCGCCAATCAGTTATCAACGACAGAACGCAATGGTTACAGTCAATGCTCTCAGAGTTAGCCGTCGAAGAACTCAATATTGATTGTCAGGTCATTTGGCATAACCGCCCATTTGAGCAAATCATTGAGCAAGTGCTTAAAAATGGCTATGACATTGTCATTAAAGGCACTCATCAACACGATAAACTGAAATCAGTTATTTTTACTCCTACTGATTGGCATATTTTACGGAAATGTCCGTGCCCAGTATTGCTGGTAAAAGAACATTTATGGCCAGATAACGGTAATATTGTTGCAGCATTAAATATTGGCAGTAATGAAGAAGAGCATAAGTCACTTAACGATAAAATAACGGCTGAAGCAAAGCAGCTTACACAAGTGATGAAAGCGAATCTACATTTAGTCAACTCATTTCCTGGCACACCAGTTAATATCGCTATCGAAATTCCTGAGTTTAATGCCAGTGATTATAATCGTTCAATGCTATTGCATCATGAAAAATCTATGCATGAACACGCGACAGCATTTAATATTGAACAAGAAAACACCCATATTAAAGAAGGTTTACCTGAAGATGTGATTCAAAGTGTTGCTGATACATTGGATGCTGAACTAGTGATTTTAGGTACTATCGGTCGCACAGGGTTATCTGCCGCTTTAATTGGAAATACCGCTGAACATGTTATTGACCGACTCAATTGTGACGTGTTGGCATTGAAACCTGACGGTTATATTTCACCGCTTGATGTTGAATAACCTGATCTAGTACAAATTTTATGAAATTGAAGTTGAACTTGGCCGATAAAGTGCCCTGTTCAACTTTTTTCATTTGGCCTCTTCGGCTATACTACGCGCCGCAATTTATTAGGAATTAATTATGAGCGCAGATTTAAATTCAACCCTTACGCCGAGTCAAGAAACACAACTACATAAACTCGAAAAACGTTTACGCCGTCATGTTGGTCAAGCGATTGCACAATATAATATGATTGAAGATGGCGATAAAATCATGGTGTGTTTATCAGGTGGTAAAGACAGTTATGCCATGCTTGAAATTCTAATGCGCTTAAAAGAGTCTGCACCTATCCATTTTGATCTTGTTGCTGTTAATCTTGATCAAAAGCAGCCAGGCTTTCCTGAACATATTTTACCTAATTATCTTGAATCTCTAGGTGTTGCTTATCAAATCGTTGAAGAAGACACTTACGCTATTGTTAAAGAAAAAATTCCAGAAGGTAAAACCACGTGTAGCTTATGCTCACGCTTACGTCGTGCTTTGTTATATAAAGCAGCCAAAGCATTAGGCGCAACCAAAATCGCTTTAGGCCATCACAGAGATGATATGGTTGAAACCTTAATGCTGAACATGTTTTACGGTGGCAAGCTTAAATCAATGCCAGCAAAACTAGTGTCAGACAATGGTGAGCATGTGGTTATTCGTCCATTAGCCTTTTGTAAAGAGCAAGAACTTATTCAATATGCACAGTTAAAACATTTCCCTATTATTCCGTGTAATTTATGTGGCTCTCAACCGAATCTGCAACGCCAAAATATTAAAGCCATGCTACAAGATTGGGATAAAAATCATCCTGGTCGAATTGAGTCTATGTTTACCGCAATGCAAAACGTTGTACCTTCACATTTATGCGATGGCGAACTATTTGACTTTAAATCAATTGATAGCGACTCAGGCATTATTGATGGTGGTGATACGGCTTTTGATCAAGAAGGCTTTGTCAGTACAAATTCGGTTGAAAAATCTGCCGTGCAAGTTAACGCTGCTGACTTACTAAATGTTGTCGAAATAAAATAATCCCACTATTCAAAACTTAACTTTAGCTCAATTTTAAACAAGGCTTTCTCATGCTCGAAAAACTGTTTCAGCTACAACAACATAATACAACGGTAAAACAAGAAATTATTGCCGGTTTTACCACGTTTTTAACCATGGCCTATATTATTTTTGTTAACCCAGCGATGCTAGCTGATGCTGGTATGGACCATGGCGCTGTTTTCGTTGCTACCTGTATTGCAGCAGCCATTGGTTGTTTGGTGATGGGTTTACTTGCTAACTATCCAATTGCGCTAGCGCCTGGTATGGGCTTGAATGCATTTTTTACCTATACGGTAGTACTTGATATGGGTTACACCTGGCAAGTTGCACTTGGTGGTGTATTTGTTTCGGGTTTAGTATTCATTATTTTAAGCCTATTTAATATTCGCGAATGGATCATCAACAGTATTCCACATTCATTGCGTTTTGGTATTGCGGCAGGTATTGGTTTGTTTCTCGCCTTCATCGCCTTAAAAAATGCAGGCATTGTTGTTGATAGCCCGGCAACGTTATTAACTTTAGGCGACATTACTGCATTACCTGCAATATTCGCAGCTATTGGCTTGTTTTTAATTGTTGGTTTAGCCAATAGAGGTGTTAGCGGCGCAGTTATGATCTCTATTTTAGTGATCACTTTACTAGGAATTATTTTCGGCGACATTCAATATCAAGGCATAGTTTCAATGCCGCCACCTGTTGCGCCAACATTCATGCAACTTGATATTACTGGTGCCCTCGAAGTGGGTATGCTTTCCGTTATTTTCGCTTTTCTTTTTGTTGATTTATTTGATACCTCAGGCACCCTTATTGCGGTTGCACAGCGTGGAAATTTATTAGACGAAAAGGGTAACTTCCCCCGCTTAGGAAAAGCGTTGTTAGCGGATTCAACGGCAACAGTTGCGGGTAGTGTTTTAGGTACATCAACAACAACAAGCTTTGTAGAAAGTACTGCTGGTGTTGCTGCTGGTGGCCGTACAGGTTTAACCGCTGTAACGGTTGGTATCCTATTCTTATTATCACTAATGTTTTCACCACTAGCCGCTATGGTACCTGCGTACGCAACAGCTGGGCCGTTATTTTATGTTGCAGTATTAATGCTAGCAGGCTTAGTTAATGTGCAATGGGATGATTTATCAGAAGCAGTCCCTGTTGCCGTTATTTGTATCACCATGCCTTTAACTTTTTCAATAGCTAACGGTATCGCGTTCGGCTTTATTAGCTATGTTGCGGTACGTGCTTTTAGTGGTCACTTCAATAAGATTAATCTTAGTGTTTTATGCTTAGCGTTGTTGTTCTTATTTAAGTTTGCTTTTTTTGCTTAACTTTTGCTTTTAAACTTTTATTCTCTGGGAAAATGAACAATGTCTATCACGTCAAAAATTTGTAAGTCGGTGCTTTTTACAAGCATAGTATTAGCCAGTTCAGTCAATGCTGAAACGCTGTGGAGTGACAACTCCATTAGTTATTTGAAAAATGTTGATGACTTTCAATTATTAGAAAACGACAATATTAATGTTATTACTTTTGAACATGCTTCAGGGCATAACTGGGGTGATGTATTCTTTTTTGCTGACCGAATTACCGCAAGTAAAGACAGTAACAACGGTCGTTATGAAGAAACCTATGGCGAATTATCTGCTCGCTTAAGTTTAAGCTATTTAACCGGTAACAAAGTAGCGATAGGGCCAATTAGCGACTTATACCTAGCAGGCACTTATGAACATGATACAGGTAATAATGACGGCTTTGGTTTTGGTTTTAACAACTACTTAGTGGGAGTTGGTGCATCATGGGATGTTTCAGGCTTTAACTACTTACAAAGTAATGTTTACCTTGCTGAAAACGACGATACTGACAACGATTATCAGCTTACAGTCGCTTGGGGTTACCCAATTGCGATTGGCAAACATGACATTATTATTGATGGTTATTTAGATTGGTCTTCTGCAGCTGATGATCACAGTGCTGATTTTCATTTTAATCCACAAGTTCGCTTAGATGTTGGTAAATATTTTGGTAAAGCAAAGTTTGTTGAAGTGGGCATTGAGTATTCATACTGGCATAACAAGTTTGGCATTAGCGGTATCGACAATGAAAACACAGTTAGTGCGATGGTAAAGGTTCACCTATAGCTCTAGAAGCAAAACAGTGTAATTCCAATATAAAAAAACTCGTTAATTATTAACGAGTTTTTTGTTTTAGGGCTTAATAAAACTAAGCTTAGTTAACATGAGTTAACCACAACTAATCAGCGTTAAGCGCTAAATAGCGTCGGTTATGACGGATCATTTCCGTTAACTCTAATACATAGTCGGTACCGCGTTCTGAATATGGTATTAGCCCAGTCGCGAGTATTTCAGGAGACAAAGGTTGGTCTTGCTCTCTTAATTGCCCTCTAATGGTTCTAAACACCATATAAGCACTGTTAGTATTAATATTCTTTAAATAGCGTGATACGCCTTGCTTTACAGAGCTATAAGCAGCAACTTCATGCTTAGCTCCTACATTTCTGCCGCTAGGCACCATGCCACAGCCTTTTTTATAACACCAAACGCCAAAAAAGTTTAAGCCAATCCGAGCAAAGCGAGATGTACCCCAAGCAGATTCATTCGCCGCTTGTACCAATATCAACGCTGGTGGAATGACATCTACCTTCAATTGCAACTCATAAAGTTGCCTTAAAAGTGAAAACTTCTTACTGACTCGATACTGCTTACTTAAATCAGCAACAAAGGTATGTTCTTGTTCAGTAAAAGGTTGCTCTAGTGTCAATTGCGCAATCAAACGCTCAACTTCACTGCGCAAGGTTAATATGCTTTCATTCTCAGCCAGTATCGCCGGTTTAATAAAAGCAAAAAATTGTTTTTTCTTTTCTTTAACATCACGAATACTGGCAAAGTCAGGCAGAATTACGTCATGTAATGGCTGCTCAATAACTTTAACCACTTTAGGTATTATTTTCGGTTCTTCTACAGTAACCACTGGTGCTTGCTCTTTAACTTGCACAGGTAAAAATGTAAAAGGGGCAATTAAGCCAATACCAAGCAATACTATAAAAAGAAAACCTAACAAACGTTGTTTACTAACTATCATCAAGCCTTAAGTTCCTTCTGTCGCGGATATATATTACTCATCATGAGTACTCATAAGCTATTATTTATTATGCTGAAAACGTATCAGTGATCGAATCAGGCTTATCTGTTGAAGTTTGCATTTGCAAACCAAAAATTTCCCGATACAAAATGCCTTTTACGTTGTAAAACATTGGCGCTATAAAGGTTAAACAAAAAAGAAAAAATGCAATAGCGATAAAGCCAAGCTCTGAATTACCTGCTGCAGCAATAGGTAATGCGGAGACAATCATCGCTAATGCCAACAGTACATATATTGAAAATAACTTAAACCACTGAAAACGTGTTGCTTGAATACAAACAGTAATTGCCTTCATCGGTGATAATCGCTTTTCAACAACTAAAGGCAGTGCTAGTGACAGTGCAACCGCTAGAAATATACCTGGTAAATAAAATAAGGTTAAACCAATAGTAACAAGCGTAGAGGTCAACAAGGCACAAACAGCAACCCAACTACCACGTTTTAAAAAGGCAAAAACTAATTGAGAGCGCGTTTTCAATCCAACAGAATGAAATACTCCCATCATCTCGACACCCGCTAAAAATGGGTAAACAACTAACGTGACAATAATATTAAGCAAAGTAACCGATTGTGGATCTTTAATGACCACTTCAATTCCACCTAATGGTGCGCTAGCAATCATTGAAACAAACATGCCAATGAGTAAACAAATAAATAAACCCAAATTAATTGCCATACGAGATTTGAGTGTTATTTGCCAAGCTTCTTTTAGAATAGCAGCAACATCAAGGGTGTATTCACCTTTAATAGCTGCATCAATGCTGCCACCAACTTTTACGATAGGAAGTTTTTCCACAAAAATATTTACCTAAATGAGAAGCAGTCAAATGCTTCATTACTACATAATGACCAGCAGTATATCGCAAATAGCCTGCATCTGTGAATAAGCTTCAAGCGGATTCACATTATATTGAAGTTGTGTGAGCTAAATACAAATTATAAAAATAGAAGGGAGAATCAATGATAAAAATTAGTAAGGGGAAATGTTGAGAACAAAATAAACACTTTAGAGTCAGTAAGTTTATTGTCTAGTTAGATTATATTGCTTTACATCGCTTCTCAAAAGCAAAAAATTAGCTTTTAATTGCTAGTAGTTTTTCACTATAAAAGTGCCATAAGTCTTCAAATGATTTGAAATGGTAAACTCGACCTTGGTAGCTTGTTTTCATAATGCCTCCTAATTACTAGAGGCACCATTGTACAATTATCAACCAAAGCGAACTGTAAACCATATGTAATAGTGCGTTGCAATACGTCTAATATATAAACCGTTATTACAATTCATGATTGAACTTGAGTAATTTATTATCCGTTAAATTTGCTACTGACGCTCATGCTTAATGTTTTTCAATAAAGATTGAAAGTACCCTGCGCCCTTCTCATGCGCCAAGGCAATATTATTCTCCGGAATAGCTTCGGGCTCTTTATAAACCTTTAACACTCGCGCCATGCTTTCTTCACGAATTAAATGTAAAGTTGGGTATGGAGAGCGGTTGGTATAGTTACCGGCATCATCGTAGTCAACGTCAGAAAAACAGTACTCAGGGTGAAAATTAGCAATTTGAAATATGCCTTCAAAACCCTCTTCAACCAGCAAGTCATTACCATAGTCGACTAAATCTAAAAAACGATTAAAATCCCTAAAGCCCTGCTGATAAATTACCAAACTTGTTTCAACTTCAGGGTTGTCCTGTAGATAGTTACACTGCAGTAGTAGTTCTTTGATCGCAGCTTTAATTTGTTCTTTTTCACTAAGATGATAATGAATGGTTTGATTAGCAAATTCCTTTTTTGCGAATGGGCAAAAATTCAGTCCAATAATCACTTGTTCAAGCCACTGTTTTGTTTGTTCTATTTCAATTTTCGTCGTCATGTTAATTGTTATAAACCTTGCAATTTTTACTAATAATCTAACTATTTATCGACTAACTACTTAACTGGTGCTACTTAACTGTTACTACTTAGCCATCATTACTTTGCTGTAACTGCCACATGGCAAAATAGTGTCCTTGCTTCGTTAGTAGTTCTTGATGAGTGCCTTGCTCAATAATTTCACCTTGTTGCATAACAATAATATTATCGGCATCAATGATAGTCGATAAACGATGAGCGATAACCAAGCTAGTTCGGTGCTCTGCAACTTCTTTAATCGCGGTTAAAATCGCTTGTTCTGATTGGCTATCGAGTGACGACGTCGCTTCATCAAATACTAATATACGAGGATTCTTCAAAATGGTTCTCGCGATGGCTACTCGCTGCTTTTCACCACCCGATAGTTTTAAACCACGCTCACCAACAATGGTTTCAACACCTTCAGGTAGTCGTGAAACAAAGTCTGCCAAATGTGCCAATTCAAATGCATTATTTACTGCCGCAGTATCTGCGCTCGGTTCACCATAGTGAACATTAGCAAACAAGCTATCGTTAAACAGGACGGTGTCTTGCGGTACTATCCCTATATTTTTTCTTAAGGAATGCTGACTAACTTCATGTATGTTTTGACCATCAATTGAAATGGCACCTGAATCACAATCATAAAATCTAAACAGCAACTTTACTAACGTTGATTTACCAGAGCCACTTTCACCGACAACCGCTACTTTTTGCCCTGACTTTATCGTAAATGATAAATTCTTAATGATTGGACGCTTTGCATCATAAGCAAAACTCACATCTTCAAATTTAATTTCCGCCTGTGACAATGCCAACACACCTGCATTGTCAGTATCTTCAACCTTGGGTTTTCGTAACATGAGCTCGAACATATGCTCAATATTCGCTAGAGACCCTTTTATTTCTCGATAAACAAAACCAAGGAAGTTTAAAGGAATAAATAACTGCATCATAAAGGCATTAATTAAGACAAAGTCACCTAAAGTCATTTGCTGATGAGTAACTTGATAGGCTGCCAATGCAAGCATCGCAGTCATAGAGCAAGAAATAATAACCGCTTGACCACCATTTAGCGCAAATAACGATAAACGGTTTTGCATCTTAGCGGTTTCCCAACTCTCTAGCTGCTTATCATAAGCCTTAGCCTCATACTCTTCATTGGTAAAATATTTAACGGTTTCATAGTTCAGTAAACTATCAATGGCTCGAGTATTACTAGAAGAGTCAGCTTTGTTTGCGGCGCGAATAAAGCGTATACGCCAGTCTGTAGCAAAAACTGAATAACCAACATAAAGCACAATTGACATGGTAGTGATTAGCGCGAACCAAATGCCGTAATTTATCAATAAAATGCTCACCACCATAATAATTTCAATTAAGGTTGGAATAATATTGAAAATCATAAAGCGCATTAAGAAACTAATGCCCGAGGTGCCGCGATCAATATCTCGTGATAAACCACCTGTTTGGCGATTCAAATGAAAATCGAGATCTAATTTATGTAAATGCTGAAATACTTTTAAACCAATACGTCGAATTGCACGTTCAGTGACCCGACCAAATAAGGTATCGCGAATTTCTGCAAATAAAACAATAGTAAGACGTACTAAACCATACGCCCCCACCAATGCGAATGGCACAAGAAAAACACGATTTTCTTGCTGTTTATCTAAAATATCAACAATATCTTTTAGAATAAACGGTAAATAGACACTAGCAACCTTGGTTAAAACCAAACAGGCAAGCGCGAGGAAAATACGGGTTTTAAATTCAAATAAATAAGGTAGTAGTAGTTTAACTACACGCCAATTAAAGGTCGTTACTTCCTGTTCGGATTGAATAGGTCTGCGCATAGTTGATAAAAAATCCCGACTGTTTTGTTAGCAATACGTCAACAATGTATTGCTCAAGTAAAGATCGCTATATTAGCACTATTTAGGGGAAATAATGCTTAAAAATTCTATGCTTAAATAGCGTTTACAAAAAAAGTGCTTATACAATTTCATAGCGCTATTTATGATCTTTTTTTTGCTCTGTGCTAACGTCAATAGAGGGTTATTTCAATTTTTACAACACTTTTCGATAAGGTCATATGCTCGCATTAATGAACAACATACTTGATCGCTGTTTTTTCACCATCACCTTTATTTTAGGTGTGCAACTTCCTGAGTTTATGCAGCAGTATCAACAGCGCCTTTCTGGTCATTTGAATGAAGCTCAACTGCAATTAGCTCAATTTCAAGATATAGCTCAACAGCACTTTGAAGGCAGCTTGACGACCATGATTACACGCTACAAAGGAAATAGTGAAGCGTCTATTATCAATACCGGTGAATTAATTGAGCGATTATCAATACGTGTAGAATACTTAAACGCTCACTTAGAACAGATCAAAGCAACAGATTATTTAGCTAGCGTTTATCAATTTATTTGGCATTTAGATAAGCAAATCGCCGTAGCTACCTCAGAAGATTTTTCAATGGCCATTCCACTTGAAGTACACGCTATAGCCACTGGAGTTACTTTAGCGATAACAACCTTAATATTAAAAGAACTTTTAATTGTTGTCGTTAGAGCTCCTTTTAAAACCAAACCTGTCGATGAAGTGAAATAGCTGATAGCAAACCTAGCACTTATAAATAGTACTGGTTTCATTAAGTTTGTGATCTTATTGTGCGTAGAAAAAAATCAAGATAAGGCTCTTGATTGACTAATAGCAGGCTATTGGGATTGAACACACAGGTTTTTAGTTCCAAAAAAATCCTAAATACTTACATCCTTATGAGCAACGCTGCCTTGGGTTATTTTAACCAGCACAAGTGAGCAATAACTTAATGAACTTGGTATAAGCTACATACTTAAAAAACTAAGTACAAAAAAAAGGCTGCCGAAGCAACCTTTTATACTGTACAAAATGCAAAACTGATTTGCTGACTTATTTGCCGTTGCCGTCTTCGACGCGACTTTTAAGCTTTTGACCTGGGCGGAACGTTACCACTTTACGTGCAGAAATTGGAATATCTTCGCCTGTTTTAGGGTTACGACCTGGGCGCTCGCTTTTCACGCGTAGATCAAAGTTTCCGAAACCAGACAATTTTACTTGTTCACCTGACTCTAAAGTTTCACGAATTTCTTCGAAAAACACTTCGACCATATCTTTTGCGTCGCGCTTGCTAAGCCCAACTTTTTCAAATAAATGTTCTGCTACTTCTGCTTTAGTTAGCGCCATTTTTTAATCCCTCAGAGATGCATTTAGTTCAGTTTTCAATGTGTCGACCACTCGGTCAACTACGTCAGTGATATCCTTTTCTTCTAGGGTTTTATCGATATCTTGCAATGTCAACGCAATTGCTAAGCTCTTAAAACCAGATTCAATACCATTACCTCGGTATACATCGAACAAGTTTAGATCAACTAAATAATTTCCGCCAACCTTTTCAATAAGTTGTAGAACATTATTTGCACTAACTTGATCTTCAACAACAACTGCTATATCACGTCGATTCGCAGGAAAGCGAGATATATCAAGCGCTAGCGGGATATTTCGCACACAAACTTCACTTAATAAAAGCTCAAAAACTAAGGTGCGACCGTTTAGTCCTAATTTTCGTTCTAATTCAGGATGTAACGCTCCAATATGGCCAACAAGCACGCCATTTTTATGAATAGCTGCCGTTTGTCCTGGGTGCAGAGCATCAATTTCTGCTTTTGAAAATTGATAAGCATTAACGTTGCTAGTTAAGCTTAGTAACGCTTCAACATCAGCTTTTATGTCATAAAAGTCAGTTGCGGCTTTTTCAATATCCCAATGCTCTTCACTACGTTGACCACTAAGCACACCAGCGATCATGTTTTCTTGACGAACACCATTTTCAGCACTTTCATCAGGAATAAAACGCAAACCCGTTTCAAATAAACGTACGCGGCCTTGCTGACGATTTTGATTATAAATAACTGATTGCAATAATCCCGTCCATAAACTCACACGCATTTCTGACATTTCGCTCGAAATTGGGTGTGGCAAAGTCATCGTTGCTTGATCTGGGTGAATTTGCACTTGTATTTTAGGGTCAACAAAACTGTAAGTAATTGCTTCTTGGTAACCGCGATTCACTAAGGTATTACGTAATTTACTTACCGGCAACACCGCTTCTTTTTGCTCACGCATTGCCAATGTAGCTTTTGGAGAAACATTTGGAATGTTGTTGTAACCAAAAATACGCACCACTTCTTCAATTAAATCAACTTCGATGCTGATATCGAAACGATAAGCTGGTACTACAACTGTCCATACTTTATCTTCGTTTTCGCCATTTTCAGCAACATTAAAGCCTAAGCGAGTTAATATTTCAGTTACCGTTGCATCTTTAATGTGATGACCAATACGACCATCTAATTTTGCACGACGTAATGTTACCGTTCGTTCTGCTGGAATATTATCTTTCGATACAGCTTCAGCAATAGGACCGGCTTCACCGCCAACAATTTCTAGTAATAACGCTGTAGCACGTTCCATTGCATCACGTTGTAATTGTGGGTCAATACCACGCTCATAGCGATGTGACGCATCAGTGTGTAAGCCGTACTGTCGTGCTTTACCCAAAATAGCCAAAGGCGCAAAAAAGGCACTTTCTAAAAAGATATCTTTTGATTCGATAGTTACACCAGATGCTAGTCCACCAAAGATACCGGCCATAGCCAAAGATTTGGTGTCATCAGCAATCACTAATGTTTGTGTTGATAGTGTTACTTCGTTTTCATCAAGTAAAACTAACTTTTCACCTTCGTTCGCATAACGTACGTTAATAGCACCATCAATAGCAGCTAGGTCAAATGCATGCATCGGGTGACCTTGCTCTAACAACACATAGTTAGTTACATCAACTACAGGGTCGATTGAACGTGTACCACAACGACGTAGCTTTTCTACCATCCATAAAGGTGTTTGTGCATTTACATCAATATTTTTAATCACGCGCCCTAAATAACGAGGACATGCTTGTTCTGCTGATAATGTAATAGCAACAGTATCGTCAATTGTTGGCGTTACAGCCGTAATTGTTGGCTCAGTTACGTTTAAGCTATTTAATACGCCAACTTCACGTGCCAAACCTTTAAGGCCTAAACAGTCACCACGGTTAGCCGTTAAATCAACATCAATAGTAACGTCATTAAGGTCAAGGTATTCACGAACACATAACCCTAGTGGTGCATCATTAGCTAATTCCATAATGCCATCAGCGCTTTCAGCTAAGCCAATTTCTGATTCACTACACAGCATGCCGTGTGATGGTACGCCGCGAAGTTTAGCTTTTTTAATTTTAAAGTTACCTGGTAGTACTGCACCAACAGTTGCAACGGCAACTTTTAAACCTAAACGACAATTTTTAGCACCACAAACAATGTCGACTAACTCGCCATCATTAAAATTTGGACCTAAATTAATTTTTGTTACTTGCAATTTATCTGCATCAGGATGAGGACCACACTCAACAACCTCACCAATCAGTACACCAGAAAATTCTCCAGCTACAGGTTCTACGGCATCAACTTCAAGGCCAGCCATGGTAATTTGATGAGCTAATTCATCTGAAGATATAGCAGGGTTTACCCACTCACGTAACCAAGATTCACTAAATTTCATTATATGGCTTTCCTACTTGAACTGTTTTAAGAAGCGAAGATCATTTTCAAAGAATGAACGTAAGTCATTTACGCCGTAACGTAACATGGTTAAGCGCTCAACCCCCATACCAAAGGCAAAACCAGTATATACTTCAGGGTCAATGCCGACACTGCGTAAAACATTAGGATGTACCATGCCACAACCTAGTACTTCTAACCATTTACCGTTTTTACCCATAATATCAACTTCTGCTGATGGTTCTGTAAACGGGAAGTAAGACGGGCGAAAGCGTATTTCGACTTCTTCTTCGAAAAAATGATGTAGGAAATCATGCAGTACGCCTTTTAAATGCGTAAAGCTAACATCTTTATCAACCATTAAACCTTCTACTTGATGAAACATCGGTGTATGAGTTTGGTCATAATCATTACGATATACTTTACCTGGAGAGATAATACGTAAAGGCGGCTGTTCTTTTTCCATGGTGCGAATTTGTACACCAGAAGTTTGCGTACGCAACACTAATTTAGGATTAAAGTAAAAAGTATCGTGATCTTGGCGTGCAGGATGATGCTCAGGAATATTCAAGGCATCAAAGTTGTGAAAATCATCTTCAACTTCAGGACCTTGTTTAACTGAAAAACCTAAATCACCGAAGAAGCTTTCAATTCGTTCAATTGTGCGAGTAACTGGGTGTAAACCACCTAGTTCGTCACCACGGCCAGGTAGCGTTACGTCGATAGATTCAGCAGCAAGTTGTTGCTTGATAACTTCGGCACGTAATAATTCGCCGCGTTCAGTCAACAGTTTTTGTACTTTTTGTTTAGCGATGTTAATCACTTGACCCGCTTTGGGTTTTTCTTCTTTTGGTAACTTACTTAGGCCTTTCATCTGTTCCGTGAACAAACCTTTTTTCCCTAAAAAGTTAACGCGAACTTGGTCAAGTTCTGCAGGATCAGTTGCCGCAGCAATTGCTTGTTCTGCCTGCAATATAATATCGTCTAAATTCATGAGTTCCTCTAAAGCGTGTTTAAAGCGGCTATATTCATAATAGTATTAGTCATATAACGCATTAACATCGGCCAATATTGTGGCCTTTAGCTAGACTTTTTCGATTAATAAAATGGTGAATGATTTTACACAAAAATCAGTCGAGAAAGTAGGGTAAATCTACGTTTTTCAACAAAAAGTTAGTGCTAGTTAACTTTTATATTTGTAAAAAGAAAAGAATTGGCAATTATTACGACTTAAACATAAAAATAAGCAATAAATTTAAAGGTAAATTCATTGTTTTGAATTACTCCGAACTTTCGCCCCATGCAACGTGTCATACTTTTCGTCTTTAAAATAGAGAAAGGCTTCTTTATAGAAGCCTTTTGTTCTCAGTGCTTAAACATGCAAGTTATAACTTAAAGGTTGTAACCAGACTCATCATGCTCAATCAAATCAAGGCCGGTTATTTCTTGCTCTTTTGATACTCGTAAACCTTTAGTCATAAGCGCAACTAATTTAAATAATAGGTAAGACACTATTGCTGTATAAACAATGGTTGAGCCAATACCGACTAATTGCACGCTAACCTGCCCTAACATCGTACTAATGCCTTCAGCATATCCATAGCCACTAAAAGCGCCAAGCTCGGTCGAGGCAAATACACCAGCGAGCAATGTTCCCAATATACCGCCAACACCATGCACAGGAAAAACATCTAAGGAGTCATCTATTTTAAGTTTTTGTTTAATATAGACCGTTGAATAGAAACAAACGATACCGGCAGCAACTCCAATAATTAAAGCGCCACCAGGTCCAACGAAACCAGAAGCGGGTGTGATAGTGCCTAAACCAGCAACCATTCCGGTTACCGCACCTAAAACACTGGCTTTCCCAAATTTTTTCCACTCAATAGCTGCCCAAGTTAGCGCCCCGGCAGATGCAGACAAGTGTGTCACTAACATTGCCATAGAAGCATCGCCATTAGCGGCCAAAGCACTACCGCCATTAAAGCCAAACCAACCAACCCATAACATACCAGCACCAGTCACTGTCATAGTAAGGTTATGAGGTAACATAGGTGTTCTAGGAAAACCGTGACGTGGTCCTAATACAACGGCTGCAACTAATGCCGCTACACCTGCGGTAATGTGAACAACAATACCACCAGCAAAATCATAAACCCCGAGCTGTGCCAACCAACCACCACCCCAAACCCAATGCGTTACAGGCGCATAAACCACTAACAACCATAGCCCTGAAAAAATTAATACCGCGGAGAACTTCATTCTTTCCGCATATGCACCAATAATAAGCGCAGGGGTTATTACCGCAAAGGTCATTTGAAATAACATAAAAAGACTTTCCGGTATGTCACCAGAAAGTGCATCTTTAGTAACTCCAGCCATTAATACTTTACTAAAATCACCTATCCAAGCATTACCTTCTCCAAAGGCCAAGCTGTACCCCAAAACAAACCATAAAATAGATGAGACTCCTGCAATAGCAAAACACTGCATCAAAATGGATAAAATATTCTTTCTACGTACTAAGCCGCCATAAAACAAGGCAAGCCCTGGTAAGGTCATCAATAAAACTAACGCCGTAGACGTTAATATCCAAGCAGTATTAGCGCCATTAAACGCAGGCTCTACCGCAAGACTGGGTAAAGAAAAAGTTAAAGCGAAAAGTGTGATCATTATTTTTTTCATTTTTACATCCACATTCTAATTTTCAATTACAGCTAACAAAATTCTGCTATATAAATTCATCAAGCTAACAAGACTTAAATCGCCTCATCATCAGTTTCACCGGTTCGAATACGTGTAATACTCTCGATATTAGTGACAAAAATTTTTCCATCACCTATCTTCCCTGTTTGAGCAGAGCTAACAATGGTTTCAACAACACGTTCAGCAAAGTCGTCTTTAACAGCAATTTCAAATTTGATTTTGGGTAAAAAATCTACTGAGTATTCAGCACCTCGATAAAGCTCGGTATGTCCTTTTTGTCTACCAAAGCCTTTAACCTCAGTAACAGTCATACCATCAATACCAATTTCACTTAATGCTTCACGTACATCATCCATTTTGAATGGTTTAATAATTGCGGTTACTAATTTCATTCGCTCACCTTTAGTGCATTTACAATCTATTTAGATTTTTAAATTTATTATTTAGATAGTACTAAGCACCATTTATACCCACAGTTAAAAACATTATAAAAACAATGCACTAGAACAAAAAAAGACAAACACGTGAATTTAAAAGCACCAAAGCAGTGCAATTAAGAAACAAAAAAGAGCTATTTTGGTGCGCCACGTAAAGGTTTGTCTATTAGGCTCTAACAAGATTAAGCAGAGAAAATAAGAGTTTAATGAGAAGTACCTGAAATATGGATGTGATATCAAACACCGCTATGTTAGCGAACATTTAATTAATAAAATATGATTCAGAGAGACCCCCTTCCTTGATATTGAATACCTAGAAAATACAGGGCTAACAAAATTAGTATATGGAAAATCGAAACAACTGGTGGTAATGCTATTAACAGCCTGAGTATGTTCTCCATCCACTTAAACCCTGTGTTATTTAAAAGCTCCAAGGTAGGGGCTTTTTATTATTCCATAAAAAAGCCCCGCGATTGCGAGGCTCTACATCAATTGAAAATTAGTTAAGTTTTAAGCATTTACTCTTTATCTGCGTCTTCTTCGACGAGGTGCTTTTGAAGCTTCATCATCAATTTCTACTTCAACTTTAGCTTCAACTTTAGCCTCAATGGACTCTACATTCGAACTCTTACCATCATTGCCAACTAAATCAGAAAACTTATTCTTCGTAGACTTCGGCTCTTCTTTGGTAAAAACTGATTTAAATATATTTTTTACACCCGACTCAAGTTTTGTCTGTAGTTTTTGATCATCATCAACTGACTCAACTTCTTTTTGAAGCACTTTTTCTTTCGCTGTAGCAACTTGATTAGCTTTTTCATTTGCTAAAGTGTCTTTCGCTATCGTTGCTTCTTTAGGCTTTTCATTAACGCTAGTGTTTGCACTGTCGTTTTTAATACTTCCCATATGCTTAGGTGTAGGAATATTAGAACGGGTACTGATAACTTTCGCACCTGTTGGTCTCGGTGCGCGTGTGTTAATAGCTTTCCCATCAACTTGCTTTTCAGCTTTTTGTTCTTCATCTGCACTATTTAAAGTATCTGATTTTTTTTCAGTACTCACTGCAGTTTCTACTTTTTTCTCTACTACTACATTTGCTGAAGGTTCAGTTTCTGGTACTAATTTGATAACAGAAGCATTCGTAGGATCTTTCTCTACGTCCGGCTTAGGTAGATCACTTGAAGGCTGACTTTTTACTGTAGGAGGAGGAGTCACGGCTGCTTTTACAGAAACTGGTGTTTTTACTACTGACTTCTCTGAAACTTTCTGATTAAAGTCTTTTACAATACCAGATAATTCTTGCTGTGATGTCTGAACACTTTGTCTAATAACATTTAGCTGATTTTGCAATTCATGATACTGCAATTCAATTTCATTGATATTGCCTTTCACTTCATCACTAAGATTAACCGTTAATTGCTTATAATTTGCAATTTCTTGTTCAAATTCCTGCGCGATGGCTTCGCCACTAGCAAGCTCTTTATTAAATTGCTCTAATCGCTTGCTTAATGCTTGTTCTTTCGATAAAAACTCATCAACAATTTTTTGCGGAAGTTGAGCACCTACTTTACGTTCAGGTAATAATGCTGAAAATTCATTAATGCTATTTACTGGCAGCCACTGTGTGTAGCTTGCCTGCCAACCATAAGCATCATTATTTTCTACAACATATTTTTTTGCTGACGCTAAGTCTAATGGTTCGGTGACTTGACCGTTTTTCGAAAAAATCCATGTATTCATTATTTATCTTCTTCTGCTGGAATTACATTAACGGATGACATTATAAAATTAAGTACTAAGTTAATTTACTTTTTGTCACAAGGTTTTGCTGTAGGGCAGCATACTGTTGCTCAATGGCGGCAATAGCAGTCTTTATTTCATTGTTTAAGCTGTGCGTTAGTTTTTGGTAACGATTAAGTTCTTCCGTTACTTTAGAAATATCACCTGTAATCGGTGACATTTGCTCATCTAAATTATCAAGTTTAGAAATAAGCTGACGCTCTCCTTCAACAAAAGCATCCATTAGTTCTTCAGGAATATCGACAGGAGGAGTTGGAATATTATCAGCGATAGTAAATTGGCTAATTTGATTCACCGGAGTCCAATGAGTATATGATGGCTGCCACGCATATAAATATGGATTACTTGCCACTAACTTTTGTGCTTCGGTTAAATCGAAGGGACCAACTATTTTACCATTATCTAGAAGAAACCATTTATCCATTACGATACCTTTTACTACATTTTTAATTACATTAACAATTAATGACTAACATTACCAAACTTAATTACATAGACAAAGTAGGTTTATCTGAGTTCATCATAAGCGTAATTGCATTTTCGATTTGTTGACTTAAATTATCTAAATCTTCAATGAACATGACGCCAATACCCGCATCATTACCATTTTGAGCATTATGAGGAGTAACCCAGCTTACCTGTGCCTTAACACTAGTAGATTCCAAAGAATCTGGAAGGCTTACATGAAGATTAATTTCTGTTCCTAAATCGTAACTATCATCAGTACGAAAGAATAATCCACCATGCTTAAAAAAAGGCATGTATGAATCATAAAGATCAGCGTTGTCATAATATTCTAATAAAATACTTTCCATTGTTTATATAAGTCCCTACTTTTAGTAGTTTAAATTGTATAAACACCAACCTACTACCTTATTATTTTAACGCATCATTTAACTACTCTCTGTAATAGCTGTCAAGTTTCTTTACAAAATTATAAATAAAAATTAACAAGCATTTTTCCTATTCCCCCTATTTTAAATATAAAAAAGCCTCGCTAATGCAAGGCTTTAAATATCAAACAAATAATATTAAGTTAGTCAATCAACTGATATTCATCACGTAAAATATTAATCACTTCTTGCTTAGGATTTTCAGATAAAACTATTTTTTCACCGGTTATTTTTTCTGCAATCGCAATGTAGGTTTCTGAAACAGCCATTAATACTGACTCAGGCAATTCGTTATCACGAGCTAGTGCTTCTCGTTCTGCCATACGATCCTTATTTAAAAGAATATCAGCATCTGGGAAATGATTTAATAATAACTGACGAAAACCTTCTTTTGAGTTTTCAACAACTTTACCTGCACGATACTGCTCACCATCCCAAATACGTGATGAGTCGGGTGTCCCTACTTCGTCCATATAGATGAGTTTGTCATTACCACTGCGATCTTTTACGTAGCCAAATTCAAATTTTGTATCAACAAAAATTTGGTCGAGCTTGGCAAGAGCATCAGAAATAACATCAAAGCCTTCGGTTAGAAACTTCTCATAAAGCGCAATATCATCTAACGATTTAAAATTAAAGGCAGCAAAGTTATCTTCAATATTTTTGCGGGTAATGTTGACATCATCAACCGCTGGCACACCTGAAATACCTTCCAAAATACCTTTAGTTGATGGGGTTTGTAGTAATTCAGGTAACTTACTGTCTTTTTCAAGACCTTCAGTTAATTTAATTCCACAAAATTCACGTTCACCTTTAGTGTATGAACGCCACATTGAACCAGTAATATACTGACGACAAATCGCTTCAATCATTACTGGTTTAGCTTTTTGCACGATCCAAACAAATGGATGTGGAATATCTAAAATATGGCTATCTGCTAAGCCTTGCTCTTTAAATAACTTAAACCAATGATTTGAAATAGCATTTAATGCCGCTCCTTTGCCTGGAACGCCTTTCATACCACCTTCACCACGCCAAATACAATCGAAAGCAGAAATTCTGTCGCTGATCAGCATAATGGCCAACGGCGTATCTGTGGCAACATCATAGCCTTTTTCTTCAATTAATCGACGACTGTCAGCTGCTGTTAACCAATATACAGAGCGTACTTTTCCACTATGTACAGGCGCGTCAGTACGAATAGGCAAATCATCATTTACCGCTAAAACTTGATCAGCTAAACTCATAATAAGACCTTAGATTCCTATAATTACGTTACAGATTAAATTAAACTTTTAACTAAACAGGCTTGTTTTTGTCATAAACCAATTTAGTTAACCGCTCATCCCAACATTGTCATTTCGTTGACCTATTAGTCAACTTTTTAAATTTTGAAAAAAGAAAAGGACGCCTAGGGCGTCCTTTTCAAAGAGCTAATATCTCAAACTTATGCTAAAGAAGCTTGCGCTTTTTCAACTAAGAATGTGAAAGCTGCTTTATCGTATACTGCGATGTCAGCTAGGATCTTACGATCGATTTCAATAGAAGCCTTTTTAAGACCATTAATGAAACGGCTGTAAGATAAACCATTTTGACGAGCTGCTGCGTTAATACGAGCAATCCAAAGTTGACGGAATTGACGCTTACGTTGACGACGGTCACGGTATGCGTATTGGCCAGCTTTAGTTACAGCTTGGAAAGCAACGCGATAAACGCGACTACGAGCACCGTAGTAACCTTTAGCTTGCTTTAGAACTTTCTTGTGACGTGCACGCGCTTGTACACCACGTTTTACTCTTGCCATTCTATTTCTCTCCTATTAACCGTGACGTAAAAGTTTTTTAACTGACTTAATGTCAGCAGCCGCAATCATGCTTTTCGCACGAAGGTGACGTTTTACTTTAGTACGGCGCTTAGTCAAGATATGACGAAGACCAGCTTGTTTGAACTTGTAGCCATTAGCTGTTTTTTTGAAGCGCTTTGCAGCACCACTGTTGGTTTTCATTTTAGGCATGAATATTACTCCGCATTCACACAATAAATATTTTCATATTTAAGGTGTTGCCATTGAAATTTAGTAAATTAGGCGAAAATCTTGTCACTGAAAACAGCGCTAGATTCTACTTGCAGGCCTAAGTTTACCCGTTAAAAACAATACTGGTGAGCTAACATTCGAAAATGTTAACTACTTGCATATACCAAATATTGATTATTTTTTAGGTGCTAGAACCATCACCATTTGTCGTCCTTCCGCTCTACGAGGGAAGAATTCTACTACTGTTAGCTCTTCTAAATCCTTTTTAACACGAGTTAGAAGTTCTAAACCTAGTTCTTGGTGGGCCATTTCGCGACCACGGAAACGTAAAGTTACTTTAACTTTATCGCCACCTTCTAAAAAGCGTTTCAAGTTACGTAGTTTAACTTGATAATCGCCTTCATCTGTACCAGGACGGAATTTAATTTCCTTAACCTGTATTTGTTTCTGCTTTTTACGCTGTTCTTTTTGCTCTTTAGATTTCTCATAAAGAAACTTGCCGTAATCCATAACTCTAAGAACAGGAGGTTTAGCTGTTGGGCTAATTTCAACAAGATCTACACCGGCTTCTTCAGCTTGATCCATTGCTTCATCTAATGTGACGATACCACCAGGTTCTCCGTCAAATTTAATCAAACGAACTTCGTTACCTGCAATACCAGTAATCAACTCATTTAAACGATGTGCTGGCTCTTTCTGCCCGCCTCGTTGTCCACCTTTAATAGCCATGTTCCTCCAAAGAACGTTGTTACCAAGTAAGTACTATAGTTGACTTACTTGGGGTAAATAATAATGTTGCGTGTTTATACTACCGAATGGTTATCTGCGAGTCTTAACTTCATCAGATAAATTAGCAATAAAGTCGTCAACCGACATTGTTCCTAAATCTTCACCACTTCGAGTTCGTATTGAAATTTCGCCAGCTTCCATTTCTTTATCGCCAACAACTAACAAATACGGAACACGCTTTAAAGTATGCTCGCGGATTTTAAAGCCTATCTTCTCATTTCTCAAGTCTAGTTTTGCTCTAAATCCACTTTCTTTTAGTTTTTTAACAACTTTTTCACAATATTCGCCCTGTTTATCGGTAATATTCATAATTGTCACTTGATTTGGCGATAACCACGTTGGAAATTTGCCTGTGAACTCTTCTATCAAAATACCAATAAAACGTTCTAATGAACCTAAAATAGCACGATGAATCATTACTGGAGTATAACGTTCGTTGTCTTCACCAACATAAGTTGCACCTAAACGTTCGGGAAGTGCAAAATCTAGCTGCACTGTACCACATTGCCAAGCACGACCTAAACAATCCATTAAAGTGAATTCAATTTTAGGTCCATAAAATGCGCCTTCACCCGGCAAGTACTCAAAATTAATATTACTATCAGTTAACGCTTGCGCTAAACCGGCTTCAGCTTTGTCCCAAATTTCATCACTACCAATACGGTTTTCTGGGCGTGTTGACAATTTAACAACAACATCTTCAAAGCCGAAAGAGCCATAAACGTCATAAACCATTTCAATACATTTAGTCACTTCAGCTTGAACTTGAGACTCCATACAGAAAATATGAGCATCATCTTGAGTGAAACCACGTACACGCATCAAACCATGTAATGAACCTGATGGCTCATTACGGTGACAACAGCCAAACTCAGCAATGCGAAGTGGTAAATCGCGGTATGATTTTAATCCTTGGTTAAATATCTGTACATGACCAGGACAATTCATTGGTTTAATGGCGTATTCGCGCTTTTCAGACGTTGTGGTAAACATGCCATCAGCATATTTGTCCCAATGGCCAGATTTTTCCCACAAGCTTCTGTCCATCATCATAGGCGCTTTAACTTCGTCATAATCGTAGGCACGTAATTTTTCACGAACAAACTTTTCTAATTCAGTATAAATTGTCCAGCCATCGTTGTGCCAAAACACCATTCCAGGTGCTTCTTCTTGCCAATGGAATAAATCAAGGGTTTTACCAATTTTACGGTGATCGCGCTTCTCTGCTTCAGCAAGGCGTTGGATATAAGCTTTAAGTTGCTTTTTATCTGCCCATGCAGTGCCATAAACACGTTGCAACATTTTATTATCAGAATTACCACGCCAATAAGCACCAGCAAGTTTCATTAACTTAAAATGATGACAATGACGCATGCTAGGCACATGTGGGCCTCGGCACATATCAATATATTCTTCGTGATGATATAAAGCAGGAGTATCATCTTGGCTAATATTTTCATCTAAAATTTCAATTTTGTAACTTTCGCCGCGTGCTTCAAATGCATCACGGGCTTCTTGCCAAGAACCTACCTTTTTAACTACTTGATAATTAGACCGTGCTAATTCTGTCATGCGCTTTTCAAGTTTAGTTAAGTCATCTTCAGTAATGGTATGTTCAAGATCAACATCGTAATAAAAACCATTATCGATAGTAGGACCAATTGCCATTTTAGTATCAGGCCATAGCTGTTTAATTGCATGACCTAATAAATGCGCACAAGAATGACGAATGATTTCTAGTCCTTCATCATCTTTGCTAGTAATAAGTTGAAGTTTTGCATCGGTTTCAATTAATTCACAGGCATCAACCAAGTTGCCATCTATACGCCCTGCAATGGTCGCTTTCGCTAAACCTGGACCTATATCAAGTGCAACATCCATTACAGACACTGCATTTTCGAAAGAACGTTGAGAACCATCAGGGAGAGTTATTACTGGCATGAAATTTCCTTTGTTCAGTGGTGGCACCCACGTAGTGTCACTTGAATTTGTTATTTTGTTTCGCTAGGTTCTAGGATAAAATTACTGAGAACCAATATAAGCACGGCAATATAGGGGAATTTAAGAATTATTGCAATAAATAGAGGCATTAAGTTTACACTCTTGCGTTATATCACTTTTCTGACGATAACTTTATTTTTTTTACTTTGTGTTATCAGTAGTTCAACACAGGCATTAACTACTGATAAGGCGAATAAAAACAAAAGGTGGAAGCTATGGAAAGAGAATCGTAACTTACATATTGAATATCGAAAAATTCAACAGCAAAACTTAATTGAAATTCATGCAAGTGCAACTGTAACATCAACGCTTCCTGCTGCTTTACTTTTTTTGCAAGACACCAGCATTATTCCCTATTGGTTAGAAAATGCTAGTAAGAGCGAAATATTGATTAAACTATCTGAACAAGAAAATATATCAAAGACAACATTTAATGCTTTTTGGCCAATAAAACAAAGAGAAATGATTATCCGCTCGCGCTATTGGCAAAATAATGATTTATCTGTTGAAGTTGTGATTGAAGATGAAACTAAAAATTATCAACAATACGCAACATCAAACACCATCCCTATTACTATTATCTCTGCTTACTGGAAAATAAATTCTGCAGACAACAATACCATTACTATTGAACATACTATTATTGCAAATCCTAATGGCTCAATTCCAAATTGGTTAGCAAATCGAATTGCCTTAAATGCTATGTGGCAAACTTTACTCAATATTGAAGAACAATTGCCAAGTTCTAATTATCAGCAACAGCATTTATCAACAATAAAGTAACTCCCCGTAAAGAAGTTGAATTTATCACAATAACTATTATCTAAAACAAAGACATATCATTTTAAATAGCAATAGCATAATTATTGATTAGCGCTTTAGCCAAAACAAGCCATAATTAAAGGTACAATGTTATATTTATCTAGGAGGCAACATGCCTCAAGATTTAACGGTCATGCGTATCCATTGTCCACATTGTGGACATCATTCTAGAGTGACTTTAGACTCGTCAGCTGGTGATCAAGATTATTATGAAGAATGCCCAGCCTGCTGCAAAGATATCCACCTTAATATGCATATAGATGAATATCAGCAAAAAATTCAATTAGCCATTGATAGTGACGACGAACAAGTTTTTTAAATAACATTCATATCCCCATTCAATGCAAGTGATAATTCAGTTATCACTTGCATTATTACAACTTAAAAACAGGTAAATATTGCACTAGCTAAATAAACAGTTATCATCCAATCAACTAACCCTATTTCCATTTAAATTTAAGTAAGCTATTACTTAAATAAATCACCAGTTAAGATCCTAATGAATTTAAAGAGTTTTCGAGAACACACTAAAAGCATAATGAAACTTGCCTACCCTATTTTAATTGCCCAGTTAATTCAAAATTTAATGGGCTTTTCTGACACGGTAATGGCAGGACGAGTAAGCGCTACAGATATGGCGGCTGTTGCTGTAGCAAATAGCATTTGGTTACCCTTAATACTAACCGTTTATGGTTTAATTATGGCACTGTCTGCAATTGTTTCACAATTAGCAGGAGCCAAAAAATACATTGATATAGCTGATGAAACATATCAAACAGGATGGATTGCTTTAGTACTAGGTATCGCGTTGATAATACTTTATTACGTATTAGCACCAATATTATTTGTTTCTATGAACATAGAAATTGATTTAAAAAACCTGATGTTTGATTATTTAGCCTACATTGTTTGGGGAGCTCCGGGTTACTGCTTATATTTAGTGCTAAGAAATTATTCAGAAGGGCTATCGCATACTAAGCCAACAATGTTGATCAGCATTATAGGTTTAATTGTCAATATTCCTGCCAATTACATTTTCATCTATGGTGGGTTTGGTATTCCAGCTTTAGGAGGAGCAGGTTGCGGAATAGCAACAGCCATAGTGTATTGGGCAATGTTTATTTCAATGGCTGTATATTGTTACAATTCTAGATACCTTAAAAAAGCCAATTTATTTTCAAAGTTTTACTGGCCAAACTTTACAAAAATAAAAAACATCTTATCTTTAGGTATTCCCATTGCTTTATCTTTACTATTTGAAGTTAGTTTATTTGCAGTAGTCGCTATTTTATTAGTTCCCTTTGGCGCTGAAATTGTGGCAAGCCATCAGGTTGCTCTTAACTTCACCAGCCTAATATTTATGGTTCCCCTAAGTATAGCGATGGCAATTACCATTAAAGTTGGCTTTGCCGTTGGTAATAATGATTTTCAACAAGCCAAAGATTATTGTTTTCACGCTATTATTTTTGGTTTAATTCTAGCGGTATTCACTGCCGCGATAACACTATTATTTCGCTTTCAAATAGCCAGTATTTACACCACTGAAATTAAGGTAATTAACCTAGCTGCTAGCTTAATGTTTTTAGCTGCCTTATATCAATTTTCTGATACGGTACAAGTTATCGCTGCAGGGGCATTAAGAGGTTACAAAGATACTAAATCTATTTTAATTATCACCTTTGTTTCATATTGGTTAGTTGGGTTAACTGTCGGGTTAATTTTAGGCATCACTGACTGGGTAATTCCTAGAACTGGCCCTTTTGGCTTTTGGATAGGTTTTATAACTGGTTTAACTGTTGCCGCTATTTTATTAGCTTGGCGATTAAAGGTTGTTCAAAAACGATTTGATCATCAGACAACTCCACAGGCCTAAATATGATTAAATTACCTTCGCATTGGTGCTTTAATCACCGAACAGTCAAGTTTTTACTATCAAGTGAGAAAACTACTTGCAACTAGTAAAACAGATAGCTAACATAGCGCCTCATTGAGTATTTCAATGAATGATTAAAAAGCTCGCTTAGCTCAGTTGGTTAGAGTACTTGCATGACATGCAAGGTGTCACAGGTTCGAGTCCCGTAGCGAGCACCAAATTTTAGAAAAGGCTACCTTCGGGTGGCCTTTTTTCTTTCTAGTACTATATCAATGCGTTATCTATTCTCACCTTAACTTTTGATTTAATTAGTCCATAACTAGTCAGTAAGTTTCTATTGAAATTTAGTCAACGAAATATCTATTTTCTGACGACTTCGGTAATTTTCAGTACTGACGTTATTTAATACGATATATAGTTTGTTTGAATCGCTTTTAAAGTTGACGAAGAATATAGATAAATCACCGGTACATAAGCCCATGCAGCAATATGCCTGACCAGGTTAAATAGCGACTGTGCGCAAGTAAAAACAAATACGTTATAGAGCGAAACGTAATATCGATTTACCTGCTCAATAGACTATAATAATCGATTTTTATTTATGTTAGCTAGGTTTTCGCGCCAACATGGTCGCAAACTGCAATTTCGCTCCATTGTGCATAGTGCCTACATCTTCATTATATTTAATCAGCTCCCACCCCTTATAAGCGTCACGCAACTGCCCCGCTTTCAGGGTAAAAGGAAAGCGAACTGGGCATGGGTGTTCTTCAGTGCTCATGGCGCATACAACTAAGTTATAACCGCCGGCCAGAGTACGCTTATGCATATCAGCAATAATAGCATCAACACGAGCTGGGTCGATAAACATTAAGGTTACGGTACAGGAAATAAAACCGTAGTTCTTACCAAGGCTCGCATTGTTAATGTCGTACACTTGAGCCTTAATATTATTCATGCTCTCTTCAATACTAATACTTTGTAGTATTTCAATGGCACTGGGATTAGTATCTATGGCGGTAACATTAAATCCGAGTTGGCCGAGATACACAGCATTACGCCCATTAGAACATCCCATATCTAACGTATCGCACGGCTCAATAATTTTGCACGCTTCTACGACTTCACTATGCGCGGGATTTAAGCCGTAACGGCTATTTAGATCAACTATCATGGTAATAACTTAGTTTTGAAATGAAGGGGATTATCTTACTATTGATCTTACATTATTGAATATAAATAGACGTATTTTATAGACTTTATTTGACCTTAATCAAAAAGACTATCTATTGGAACTAAGCCTGTTGTGACCCTTTATTTGCCATCAACTTCAGGATTTTCACCTTGGATAGACCGTTTTTATATTTAAAAAAAGGCTACAGGTAGGCTGTTTGCTATCTAGCTTAGTAGTGTAATTTTAGTTACCTGTAGTCACTAATAATTTAGGGTTATCAAACATGCCCTGTAACTTTTCAACAAAGCGGCTAACATGTAAACCATCCATCATTCCATGATGAACTTCAACAGATAGTGGCATCAACATTTGTCCTTCTTTTTCATTCAATTTGCCAAAAACAACCTTAGGAATTGAATTAAGTGTATTGGTAATACGAGCATTACTAAAGCTAGTAAAGTCGAACCAAGGCAATACAGACATATGAATAACATCTTGTCGTATTTTATTTTCAAAAGGGGCAATCGCAGTGAATGGCCTGGCTTTTACCTCCTCTTCTATGGTTTTAGCATGCTGAGTAAAGTCACTAAATGATAGAATATGGTTAAGTTCACAAAATCTCAGCATCTCATCGTCACCGGTGACAGCAATACTAATAGCGATATCACGATAAACACGAACTTCACCATCAACAACCCTATATTTAAAGGGCTCCGAGCTATTTACGGCTAATTGTGTGAGATACATATAAGCATGTAAAAAACTCAGTTTATTTCTTTTACAATACGTATATAACAGTGACGCATTAACGGTACAACAGATATTAAACCAAGGCTGATCCGCATATTGGTAAAATTTATAGTGCTCAAAACGAGACCAAGTCTCCAGTTTCAATTTTTCATAATTCATATAAAACGACAATTTAGGAACATAATATAAGAATATTAGCCATAAAGAGATAATAATTCCATAGCAATTCATTTAAAATCAACTGATTACCATGTAGAAATACACACTGAGGTTTTAATTTAGCTCATATTCACATAAATCTTCCTTTAACTTGCTACAATAAATATTTAATGTGTATTATCTAATTATCGTTAAAAAGAGGTAGATTTTTTGCGGCTATTCAAATGTTTTTGGTTGTTAATCACCCTTACCAGTTATTCTATTGCCGCTAACGATCAGCTATTATTCGTTGTGAGTTATCCAGGCTCTGCCCCTTATTTGTATCAAGAAGCTGAAGAAGATAACTATTTAGGAATCATACCTGACATTTTGACCCCTTTAATTGAATCAAAAAAAATTAACATTCGATTTGTAGCAAATAGCCGTAAACGCAGTGAAGAATATTTATACCTAGGAAAAGCGGACCTTATGTTAATAAGTCAATCATGGTTGAGCAATCCTGAAAAACTCATAGCTACAATTCCATTACACCAACATCGTAGTTATTTATATCAAACTGAGAAATTTCCTAGTGATTTTTCATTAAACAACTTAGATAAACGAAAAAGCGTCTGTACTAAAAAAGGATTTGTTTACCCCAGATTAGCGCCTTATTTTATAAACAATCAATTGATAAGAGTCGATTCGTCAAGCCAAACAACTACTCTCAGTATGTTATTTAAGAAAAGGTGTGATTTAGCCATTTTAAGTGAATATAACGCCTTAACGATAATGAAGTTAGATTTATTTAAAAATAAACAACTATTCCGTTCAGATAATCCAATCAGCATAGTTCCTTTAAATATTGTATTAAGACCTGAATTGCATTATGTGAAAAACATGTTAGATGAACATATAAGAAAATTATCACTCTCAGGTGAATTAGAAAGTATTATTAGTAAATATATTCATTAACAACTCCCAAAGAACCATTGATTAGTAGTAAAGAGAATACTAACTATCTCATAAGACATTATCTTAAAATGAATATTCTTATGCTTTTGCTTTAAATTCAACCTCCACTATTACCCCATACTTCTAAAGTGTATAAAAAATGCCGTTCACTTAAATAAAGTGAACGGCATTTGTATTGTCGCTTAAGTTGATATTAGCTTTTTGTAATCAATATTATTTTCTGCGGGTATTTACTAATAAAACCAAAATCAGTGATAACCAAGCCATAGTACCACCACTACTCGAACGTGCATTGGGATTTGTTGGCTCTATTACCACTGGTGGTGTAGGTGTTACTACAACAGTAGGGTTAAATGCAATATTGCGTAAATAGCCTTTGTCTTCAAATTCAGAAGCTGCAGGGTCTTTTTTATAGATCCAAGTGATTTTATGCTCGCCCTCTTCTAAATCAATGCTATTTTCAGTAAATTCAACTTCTCCAGAGATAAAGTTAAATAAAACATCATCTACGTATACATATAATGCATCGTATGGGTCATTAGGATCTTCCGCATTCTCTTCAGATGAAACCGCCCACTCAAATGTTAATTTACCTTCACCTTCTAGTGTTACCATAACAATACTTTCTTGGTTATGGTCGATAACGCCACTTTCAATTTCATTGGTTGCCGTTGCAGCTATCCAAGTTGCATCACCACCTGCGAACCATTGCATAACTGAAGTATCAGTTGCCAGTTGTGTAGATAACTCTTCTGCTGCTGCGATAGCTTTTGCTGTAACTTTTGCAGAGCTGACAGCTATTTCGGCATTATCACTCGTAATGATAATCGTGGCCACATGTGAGCCAACTTCACTGGCAATATAATTTACTGCTAATTCACACTCGGCTGCTGCATTTAGTTGAGCACATGCAGTACCGTCAACGGTAAACTCATCATCACCATCAATGCTAAACGTTAAGTTTGCTTCAAGTAAGCTATTATTAACCACTGTTAAAGTAGAGCTTTGTTCAACGGCTTGCGGTGAAATACCAAAATCGTGTGATTGCTCAATAGCAACACCTGATTTAATTTCATTTATCCAATCAATGAATGTTGAAGAACGAGTATAAACGCCTGGGAACCCGTCTGCCGCACAACCAATACCCCAGCTTACAATACCAATTTGTTGCCAGCCTTCATTAGTATTTACCACTAAAGGTCCACCACTGTCCCCTTGACACGAGCCTTTTCCACCACCAGCAAAGGATGCACAAATCATCGCATTGGTAATGTCGTATCCACTTCCCAAAGTTTCTTGGCACTGTGGATTACTCAATAGATTTAGATCAACTTGATGCAGCACATCAGGAAAATCTGATGTGGGACCTTCACCAGCTGCATAACCAACACGCCCTCCCCAGCCCATCACCGTAACAAGGCTATTATCTAAAGAGAATTGTTCTGTTGCTTCTGGATTAACAAGGGTTATAAATTCGTTATCAACACTTTCAACTAATTCAAGAAGTGCTACATCATTATCAATATTAACGTCATTATAATCTGAGTGCATATAAATACGTTTAACAGCTACTGCATTTTCTGCGCCGTTGCTTAAGTCATACTCACCAACATTAATTTTAATTTGTGAAGCTAATGTTCCATCAACACAATGAGAGGCAGTTAGCACCCATTTATCACCTAAAAATGACGCACCACAACTTGATGATTGAGCTAAATTGTCATTAACAACATCAATATTAGCAACCGTACCGATTTTAGCTTTTAGGGTTTCACCGTCTGCTTGTGTAACAGCAACTACAGGGATAGTACCAACAAAATCATCACCTAATGTGCCACTAATTTCACCTTCAACGTTATTATAAATAATAACGCCAACACCACCACCAGCTTCACAATTATTCGCTTTTTCAGAAAAATTAAACTCGCCGCGTTCAATTAAGCACACTTTACTAGTCGCATCACTGCAAACCTCACCGCCAAGACCACAATCGATGACATCACCAGTAGCACTGCCCTCAGGGCTAAAAGTGAATGATTTAGTCTCAAAAGAAGTACTATCTACAGTCAGCGTTGTGGATACATCTTGGTAGGTATATACCAAAGCTGACATCCATGGCCAGTCCCCTTCTGTTGCAACTTCACCACCAACAATTTTTGTTTTGATGGGTTCTACTTCAGTATTTGCCAAACTATTTGCTGACAATATCAGAGCTGCGGGTAATACAACTCGTAATAAATTATTCATTTTTAGTCCTCTAACATCGGTTCATTATTATTGTACTTGAACACAAAGAATTATTAATTGTTAACATTTGGTTAACAGACACGCTAATTTATCCTAATTTGTTAACAAACTGCAAGGTAAATGTAAGGCCAAATATTAAACTTTTGTACAATTAATAAAAAGTTGATTGAAAACATTACCTTCAAAACATTACCTTAAAATATCACCCTCAATAATTTCAAAAAAATATTCCTCAATGAAATCACTTATACTATTATGCTAACTACAAAACAGTGAGTATAATCTGCTGGTTTAATTTACCAATAAGAAATTCATCAATGAGCTACATTCCACTGGAACAATTAAAGAATGCTTGGATATTCAGGCATAAAAGCCTGGTAATTTCAGAGCAAGATCTTGCTAAAATCAAACCTATGTCTCAAGAAAGAGCTAACATTCTTTGGGATACCTTTATCAGCAAACAAGTAGACCACCCTGATTTCTTCAAAAAAGGTGACTGGCCATTTGATAAAAGCTTGTGGACTGAACAAGGAAAATGGGAACAGACTTGGGACAGTGATGAAGTTAATTTACCCATATTAATCACTCAGCATTTAAACTGGGATAATAATACTGTCGTTTATTTTTGTAGCACACGAAACAATGTTATTGAAACAACTTGGTTAGTATTCAAGCGTTGTTGGAAGAACTTTCTCTTTATCGATGATGGCCCTATTTTAATCGGTAAAAAACGTAAAGAAGCGGTACAATTTAATGCAAATGGTTTATTTAAAATCGGCACAAAAAAATAAATGTCTAACGAATTAACGTTGCACCATAAAAATAGACACAAGAACGGTTATAACTTTCAAGTACTCTGTAAAGCATATCCTAAATTACAACGTTTTATTATAAAGAATAAATTCAATAATAAACCGACCATTGACTTTAGCGATGCTGGTGCAGTTAAAACTTTAAATGCCGCATTATTAGCTACATATTACCAAATACCTTATTGGGATATTCCTAAGGGATATTTATGTCCACCAATTCCTGGACGAGTTGACTATATCCATCATTTGGCACAATTACTTGAAACAAGTATAAACAACAATGATATAAATAAGTATCCATTAAGTAAAAAGCGAACAAACAAGAAAACTACTGTGTTAGATATTGGCACTGGCGCTAGTTGCATTTACCCTATATTGGGTCAACGTGAATATAATTGGCATTTTGTTGCATCTGACATTGATCCAATATCAATAAAAGCAGCATCAGAAATGATCAATAAAAACGAAGGATTAGCTAATGCAATTGAATGCCGGCATCAACAAGACTGCAAACTAATTTTTGATGGTATTATCAAAAAAGATGAATTTTATCATTTAACACTGTGTAATCCGCCTTTTCATAAATCATTAAATGATGCTCAACAAGGTACTAAACAGAAATGGAAGAACCTTAACAAAGGCGCTTCAACGTCAAGTACTCGGTTGAATTTTGGTGGACAAAAAGCCGAACTTTGGTGTGATGGTGGAGAACTCACTTTTATTCAAAAAATGATTAAGGAAAGTACTCGTTACCAACAGCAAGTTTTATGGTTTACTACCTTAGTTTCAAAAAAAGATAATATTAGACCATTAAAGTTAGCTTTAAAAAAAGCAAAAGTAACTCAAATTCAAGTGATTAAGATGGCGCAAGGCAATAAAATCAGTCGTTTTATTGCTTGGACTTTCTAAAAGCGACAATAATATAATTATAAAAAAGGAAAAAACATGTTCAAATTTATCCCTAAGGCAAGTGTCTGTTTACTGGCACTCTCTTTAACCGCCTGTTTTGGGCCAGATAAAGCGATCAAGCAGGCTGATAACTTTATTTCAGAGCTACAAATTGATAAAACAGATGCACAATGGAAAACTCAGCTATCTCAACCAGAATTGTTAGTTTTTAGCGATGATAAAACATACTTTTGGGATCTTCATACCAACCAGGGTGATTTAACAATTGAGTTATTCCATGATACTGCTCCAATGCATGTAACTAGTACGATATATTTAACAAAACTTGGGTTTTATGACAATTTGATTTTCCACCGAGTTATTCCAGGTTTTATGGCTCAAGGGGGCGATCCTATTGGCAATGGAACTGGTAATCCAGGTTATAAATATCAAGGTGAGTTTGATGGTCAAAAAGGTCACAGCAAAGCTGGTATTCTAAGTATGGCTAATTCAGGCCCTAATACTGATGGCAGTCAGTTTTTCATTACTTTTAAAGCAACACCATTTTTAAATAACCGTCATACCGTTTTTGGGGAAGTTACTTCTGGCTTAGAAGAAACATTAAAAAAGATAGAAACACTTGGCCAACGTAGTGGCAAAACAACACAAGAAGTAAAAATAATTACTGCCAACATTAGAGTAGAAGATAAAGTATCAAAAGACGACAAGGAATAAGCTGTTGAACGTTACTCAAGAAAATTTAGAATGTGTATTTAAAGATATAATTCAGGAGTTAGGTGATGTATTTGTTTGGCAATGGGATGAAAATCGCCATGCACTACTGACTGAATTTTCTCGAGATAAAAAGGACTTATCCCTCCCTAAAGTTCAACAGTTTTTTTCTGATGAATGGGATAAAAAAACCATAAAAAATTCGCCTACCTCCCTTAAGAATCAGTTAGGTACTTTAGCTGAACTGGTAAAAGAACAACGACTTTATACCAGTCCCGCGATTAATAGCCAGCCTGCAATGATGGCTATTTGGTGGCCTTGGGGGCATGGTGGAACATACTCACTACGCTTAACAATTTTAGATGATAGTTATGATATAACGGCAATGAAAAGCAGTTGGTGGGGTAAATTTAAACAAAAGTTCGCTGAGGATTTTCTTTAAACCATAACAATACAGCTATGATCTATAGCAAAGCAACTAAGTTAAAAAAAGTTCATATTTAATATGCGAACCTTAACTCGTATTATTTTACTAATTAATGCCAACATACAACCACTAAGTAGTAAAATAATGTTGTATATCCAATACTTATAGATGAGATTTTAGCGGAATACAGTATCCCAAAGAAACCTTAAGAGAAACTTAAGGTTTGAACAAATTTGTTTCTTTAAATAATCAGTGGGAGAAACTCAAAAATCATTCACTCTTTTGAATGATGCTTTTCATCAAATTAACTTCTTCATTAATATCTTTTAGCGCTCGACTTAAACGCAATAAAGATTCGTTAGCATGATTATCATTAAGAACAGCATCTTCTAATTCATCTATTGAGCTTAGTATTTTTTTTCTATCCATTACCCGTTTATTTAGCTGTTCCATGCCTATTCCGTTATTTGAAGAAAATACAACAATTTAGAATATACCTATTTTTTGACTATTAGCCAATATTTTCTTAATAATTTGTTGATTGTTTGCACAAACCCGTATACTGTACATCCATACAGTACTCCAGCAAACCAATAAAGGTGCTTAATCATGAATACATCTAAAAGTATAAATATTAATAACTTAGTTAAATCAAAAACTGAAAATGTAAACTATAATCCTTGGCTTGATATTCAAAATGTAGACAACACTAAACAACTTTCTCAGCTCTATAATAAGGTTTGTCAGCAACATAAACATGAGAAAAAATGGATTTTAGTAATAAATCCAGAAGATGAAACATTGGAAAAGTTATCATTAAGTCGTGATATAGATACTTCAAAAATTTTGAGAGTTAATATAAATAAACATTCTCTAAATTTAACCGGTATAAATAAAGCACTTAGTAAAGGTAATTGTTCTGCAGTGATTTTATCTGATGCTGCTTTAAAGCAAGATGATATATCACAACTAACTCAAAGTGCTTGGCAAGGTAAAACACACTGCATTATGTTAAATAGCGCAATTACTATGCACTAAAAATAAAGCGGTATGATAGAATAAAGCTCTTCTCGGCTAGTATTAATGCAGCTTAAATTTTATGTTATGTCCGTGCGGCTCAAATACGCTATATGAAAATTGTTGCCTCACCATTATAAACGGTACGCAAAAAGCAAAATCACCTGAGCAATTAATGCGATCACGTTATAGTGCTTACGCGGTGAAAAATTCTCAATACATTCTCGATACCTATGCCAAAACAACCCGAATAGACCAATCTCTCATTGAAATTGAAAGTTCGGAAAATTCTTGTCAATGGATAAAGCTCAATGTTCGTCAATGTTCGAATTGGAGTGATTCTGAACAAGAAATCGGTACTACCTTAGCAACAGTTGAATTTGATGCGTTTTATTTAGTGGAAAATAAAATATATCAAATAACAGAGATATCACGTTTTATAAAAGAAATGCCTTGTGAAAATAGTCAATCAAATGAAGAAGATAAACAATGGTTTTATCTAGATGGTGATATTATCAAACACAGTGAGATAGTGTCGGTTAAAAGAAATGATCTCTGCCCTTGTCAACATAACCAGAATAAAGAAAAGAAAAAGAAGTTTAAAAAATGTTGTGGGAAATAAATAGAGGCACTATAGCTTAAGCTGTTAAAGGGGCATTAACAATTGATGTTTGAATACCGTCTAACCAGCCATTAACATTAAAACTCAATCGCTTCGCTGTTTTACTGTCTACATTTTTATATCTATTTTGACAATGTAATGTAGTGTTATTCAGAATATTACTTGGAATATATTTTTTATCGTTATGAAAAGCTAAAGGTTTTGGTTGTAATGCGTTTTCAAGATGAATGCTTGCAACGTTTCCATCTGTAAGATGCTGCGATTGAGCGAAATCATTTAATTCGGAAATATTTGTAATGGCTAATTCAATTTTTTTAGGTAAATTAAATTTTTGTCTGAGTTGCAGCTCAAAATCTAGATCATCGCTTTTATCAACCACAGGGAGCTTAAATTGACCATGCTCTTTTACATCATCAGTTAACATTGCTAACATTAATGAAAAATCAGATCGGCGTTCACTCTGAATACACTCGCTAAGCTTTACACCTAGCTGTAACTCATTAATCAGAATGTTGTTTTCGATTTCCATTTGCAATATTTAATGCTCATTTAATACAACTAAGAGCTTTATCGGCAAGTAAAAATAAAAGATGAGTATTATTCTGTTATTAATGACATATTAATAACAGAATAATAAATTAAGCTTACTTAGTAATGTATGCCTAACGCGTTTAGTGAATAGAAGGTTGTTTCGTTGGCCAAGTGAGGGTAAAAGTAGCTCCACCCAATGAACTATCACTTACTTTTGCATTTCCCTGGTGCCACTCCATAATTCTAGCCACTATAGCCAAGCCTAGACCAAAACCGCCTGTTTCACGATTTCGAGATTGGTCTCCACGAGAAAACGCATCAAAAATTATTTTTTTGAACTCATCTGAAACACCATCACCATTATCTTCGATGCTAATAATACATTCATTTTGGCCCATAGTATTTTCTTTTTCAGACAGGGTAATTCTAACTTTGCCCCCTCCATACTTTATCGCGTTATTAATGAAGTTATTTAATGCACGGTCAATGAAATGGTTATCATAATCAACCATTAAGTTATTAGTATTATTAACAAACTCTATTTCACCATCAAATTGGCTATGGTTTGATACTTGGTGATTGATTAAATCTGAAATTTGATAAGCGGTAATACTTAAGTCTGGTTTATCACTATCAAAAGCTGCGTATATTAACATTTCATTAATTAGCTCTTCTAATTCAACAATATCACCAGTAATTTGATTTATATATTTCGTTTTTTTCTCTTCATCTTTTGCCGTAGCTAACATTTGTAAAGCAAATTTAGAGCGAGCTAACGGTGTTCTTAATTCATGAGAAACAGCATTTGTTAGTTCTTTATGAGCCTCAATTAACCGCTTTATCCTTTCTGCCATCATATTAAAAGATCGAACCATTCCAGCCATCATCGTAGACTTAGCAGTGGGGGCACGCCTCGTAAAGTGACCCTGTCCAAAATCTGCAGCAGCTTTTTTAAGTTGATCTAAGTCTCTTGATACAGGTCGTAACCATATAAACAGAAGTATGCCAAAAGTTGCTAAAATCAATACCCGAATTAGGGCTTCAATTCTTGGTCGAGTTGGCATTTTCGCAGGCCCCAAATTTAAAACCATTCCACTGTCTCCCATAACATGATGTATGGTGACTTTGTCATCGTAGTAATAAACGTGAGTGGTGTCTTCTTGTAAGTATTTGTGATCTGAATGTTCTAATTTTTCAAATTCTGCCAAAGGCATTAAGCTAAGAGGAAGTTTATAGCGTTCGCTTGTTTTTTTTATTAGTTCATTCCACTGATTTTGTGGTTTCGGTTCAATATAATCGCCAACTGCATGTAGCATGGTTTTATAGCCAGTATACGACTCAATATCTTGTTCTAAATAAGAACTCCATACTTCATCTAATAACCAAGAGAAAATAATAAAAGTAGTAATAACTAAAAAATATAAGCTAAAAAAAGAACGATGTAGTTTCATGTTTTTTATACCTGAATTCTAAATTTGCCACATTTAGTGACTTAAAAAGAAAAAGCGAAGTACATCAAAGATATATTTCGCTTTTAAAAGGTTAACTATACTGTTCTTAATTCCATGCATCAGGAACAAATAAATATCCCTGTCCCCAAATAGTTTTAATTCTAAAAGGAGTTTCATTAGAATCATTAAGTTTTTTACGTAACCGAGATATTCTGACATCTACACTTCTGTCCAATCCATCATACTCTCTACCAACAACGGCTTTATAAATATAATCTCGGTTTTGAACTTCACCAGCTCGGCTAGATAATAACCATAATAAATCAAATTCTTGGCTTGTTAATTCAACATTTTCTCCATGTAAGGTAACTTGGCGTGAGCTTCTAGCAATGTGTAATTGACCACAATTAACTTCAGCCACTTCTTTACCACCAGTAGGAAGATCACCTCGGCGTAATAATGCGTTTACTCGTGCAGATAAAACTCTGGGCTCAACTGGCTTAATAACATAATCATCTGCACCTATTTCTAAACCAAGTACTTGATCAAAGTCGGTACTTTTTGCCGTTAACATCAAAATAGGACCGGCAAAATCAGGGCGTAATTCTTTGCATACAGTAAAACCATCTTTACCTGGTAGCATAATATCTAAAATAATAAGATCAGGACTAAAGAGTTCAACACGCTTAGCAACATTGTCACCACGAAATTCTTGTTTTACATGAAATCCTTCACTTGTTAAAAACTCGGTGACCAAATCAGACAACTGACGGTCATCTTCGACCAATAATATTTTTTTCACTGATGAATTAGAATCTGACATAAATGTACTCCCTTTGATAAATATGCGCAGTTTGAATGTACTTATCTACACACATAAAACTGTTTAAATAACTTAATATTACATTGGTTACTACTTAATATAGATACAGCTTAAACAAGTTACAGAACATTAACAATATGATGTACAAGTTGCAGGTCAAACTTTACAAAATATTACAAAATATAGTGTCTATACGATGAATATAAAATGAATATTTGTCAGAGCTACACTTTTAACTCTACTCGTATCGAATTTTCTGCTAGCATTTAAACAAATTTATCCTAGTGACTCCTTTTAATGAAAATCATCTCTTTTAACATAAATGGCTTACGTGCCCGTCTTCATCAGTTACAAGCAATTATTGACAAACATCAACCTGATATAATAGGTTTACAAGAAATAAAAGTTCATAACGATGCATTTCCTATAGAAGATGTTGAAGCGATGGGATATCACGTTTATTTTCATGGGCAGAAAGCCCATTATGGCGTTGCCATGTTATGCAAAAAGAAACCAGAGCATGTACAAATGGGTTTTCCAACTGATGATGATGAAGCACAAAAACGCATGATCATGGTGTCAACGACAAACGATAAAGGTGAAAAGGTTACCGTATTAAATGGCTATTTCCCTCAAGGAGAAAGCATTCATCACGAGACTAAGTACCCTTATAAGCGTCAATTTTATCTTGATTTAATGCAATACCTTAATGAAAACCATAAACCAGAAGATAATGTTGTTGTGATGGGTGATATTAATATTTCGCCTATCGACATAGATATAGGTATTGGAGAGCCTAATAAAAAACGTTGGCTAAAAACAGGCAAGTGTAGTTTTCAACCAGAAGAAAGAGAATGGTTGAAAAGCCTAATTGATTGGGGTTTTATTGATACTTTCAGGGCTGAGTTCCCTGATGTTGATGATAAGTTTTCTTGGTTTGACTACCGCTCAAAAGGTTTCTTAGATAATCGAGGATTAAGAATTGATGTTGTTTTAGCTACATCATCATTAGCAAAAAATTGTATTGAAACAGGCATTGATTATGAATTACGAGGGATTGAAAAACCTTCTGATCATGCTCCTATATGGTCAACATTTAACTAATGAAAATAAGTAACTATCAGTGCCCTCTTTGTTCACAAACTTTAGTGCTTTGTGAACAAAGCTATCGATGCAAAAACAACCACAGTTTTGATCAAGCTAAAGAAGGATATGTTAATCTTTTACCAGTGCAGCATAAGCACTCTAAAGATCCAGGTGATAATAAAGCCATGGTCAATGCACGCAGAGCATTTCTAGACTTAGGGTTTTATCAACCTCTTGTTAATGTGATCACTGAACTACAAAAAAAGTTTAGTGCAAATAACTCGGTAATTTTGGATGCTGGTTGTGGAGAGGGTTATTATACTCATCAACACAAAAACGATTTGAATGAGGTTTATGGCGTTGATATTGCCAAAAATGCGGTAAAAATTGCAGCCAAACGTTATAAAAGTTGTTCATTTAGTGTTGGAACATTATCAAATTTACCTTTTGATAATGAAATGTTCGATTGGATATTTTCTGTTTATGCCCCGATTCTGGAAGAGGAATTTACCAGAGTACTAAAAACAAAAGGCTACCTTTTAACCGTAACGCCTGCTGAGAATCATTTGTTTGAGCTAAAATCATTGATATATCGCCAAGCTAATAAACATGATGTAAATAAGAGTCCAATAAGTAATTTAATACCGATTCATGAACAGCAATTGAATTACCAAATGAACTTTGAGAATTCAGACGTTCTAATAAACCTATTATCAATGACACCTTTTGCTTTTAAAACAACACCAGAGCTTTTGGAAAAGTTAGCGAATAAAGAATCGTTTAGTTGCCAAGCAGATTTTTTGATTCGTTTGTATCAAAAAACCTAACAGTATTGAGTAGCAAAGCCGATTATTCTCGTTATATTATCGGCTAATTGATGTGTAAGATATATTGAGGAGTTTTGCTAAATCTAGGTAACGAGGTTTACTCATTGATAGCTTAACATTCCCTCCCTGCTCATTAATTTTTGCAACTCCTTCTTTATACCAAGAAGATAGAGAAGGAGGTAAGAATTTATCTGCTTTTAGCCCTAACATCAACAAAGCTTGAAATGGCATACTTAAGATGAAAACCGAGTAAGTTAATGCTTGAGGCAAAATAGAGATAGAACCGAAATATAACTGACCAATAATACTCAGTAGTGCTATACCAGGAAAATAGCGGTAGGCAAAACGACTTACTTGAACAGCACGATAATCAGAAAAATATAGATTTAACTCAGCCTTTTCTGGCCAAAGTTTCATATACTTTTGACCTAACTTAATTACTTGATAAACATTCATACCCATAGGCCGACCTTTCGTACAACAATATAACTGAGCTTATAATTCTAAAGATAGCATAAACTGACCACCTTTTTTTAATGCTTAAAGTAATATTTTACTATTTTATTACAATAGATCATAATTTAATTCTTCAATTACCGCTATATTTAACCTTGTAAAGCAGAATTAAACATCATTAAACTCAATTAAACTCAAATAGATAGAAATATGCAAAACGATAATACTACTAAAAATGTATTGGTTATTAATTGTGGTAGCTCTTCTGTAAAATTTTCCCTGATTAATCCAACTACAGGTAAAGCAATACTGAACGCAATTGCTGAACGATTAAATTCACCACAAGCGATATTAAAAATTACATTATTGGACAAGAATTATGTAGAAAAGAAGCAAATTACTGAACAAGAAATCACTAGTCCCCACACTCATAAAGTGGCAATTGAGCTGTTAGTCGATTTTTTAAAACTAAAAACATTAATTTCTCAAGTTCAAGCCATCGGTCATCGTGTTGTGCATGGTGGCGAAATTTATGGCAAGCCGACCTTAATTACCAATAACGTTATTGATGATATAGATAAATTAAGTCAACTTGCCCCCTTACATAACCCTGCAAACGTTATAGGAATTAAAGCTGCAAAATTAGCTTTTAGAGAAGCTTCTAGAGCTGCAAAAGCTGTTATAATGGAACCTATTATGAAACTTGAAGTTTTAACTCCCGAAGAAAATATGGGTGATATAGTTGGTGACTTAAATAGGAGAAGAGGTCAAGTTAATTCTATGGATGATAGAGCAGGATCAAAAGTTGTTGCAGCTGAAGTTCCTCTTTCAGAAATGTTTGGTTATGTAACTTCATTAAGAACATTGTCTTCAGGAAGAGCTACTTCTACTATGGAATTTTCACATTATGCTGAAACACCGTCAAATATTTCAGAATCAGTTATTTCAGAAATTAAAGGAAACATACAAGAATAATAATTATGAGTCAAAAAATTAGAATAAAATTAAAATCTTACGATTACAACCTTGTAGATAAGTCTGCTGATAAGATAGTTAAAACTGTTAAAAGTACTGGTGCTATTGTTACAGGTCCAATTCCTTTACCAACTCATAAAAAGATATTTACTGTTCTTAGGTCTCCTCATGTTAATAAGAAATCTAGAGAACAATTTAAGTTATGTTCATATAAAAGACTTCTTGATATTTACAGCTCATCATCAAAGACTGTTGATGCCTTGATGAAGCTAGAATTACCTAGTGGTGTAGAAGTTGAGATTAAAGTCTAAAACGTAAAAGTTTATGTCTGGTTTAATAGGAAAAAAAATTGGTATGACAAGTCTATTTGATGACACAGGGAAAAATATTCCTTGTACAGTCATTGAAGCTGGTCCTTGTGTTGTTACTCAGATTAAAACTGATGAGGTTGATGGTTATGATGCCATTCAATTAGGTTTTAATGATAAAAATGAAAAACACACTAATAATGCTGAAGCTGGACACTTTAAGAAATCTAAATCTTCTCCAAAACAAAAATTAATTGAATTT